>Ga0075115_10000606_pt1 | contig 17763 bp, 31 predicted proteins | sample AntAceMetag02UKH_FD_69785 | JGI IMG/M metagenome (GOLD analysis project Ga0075115, IMG submission 69785) | Saline lake microbial communities from Ace Lake, Antarctica - Antarctic Ace Lake Metagenome 02UKH | ecosystem: Environmental > Aquatic > Non-marine Saline and Alkaline > Saline | place... | reverse complement strand
GCGACTCGTGCATCGGAGTGAGCTACACACTATCAAGGTGCGGGACGCCGACAAGATCAAGCCAAAGTGCTACATCGAGTGGGATATGGACACCATGTCCTTTGACGAATGCGAAGGTGAGGATCACACGAGTAGCTACGATGAAGACGACGAGATATCATTCTAAGTGAACAAACGTAACCTCAACTTGATACTCCGTCAACTCGGCGACGCTGATCCAGAGTGGAGATCAGAGCAGCAGGTGTCGATATGCTGCCCGCTAGCCCCGTGGACGCATCACAGCGGTCAGGACAGTAATCCGAGCTTGAGCCTCAAGTATGGTGGTACACCCACGCTGTTCAAGTGCTTCACCTGCGGGGCTCAAGGTTCATTGGCGTCATTGGTGGGTCGATACGCGAGGCTATCCGACAACGCTGATCTGGCGTCATTGGCGGGCCGTCTGCGGGACGAGGATAAGCCAGACCTGCGCACGAAGCTCGCCGCTGCCATGGAAGAACCAGAGCCGATTGAGACAGAGATCATCCTTGATGAGTCTGTGCTTGACAACTTCATGCCGTACAGCGATTCGCCGAAGTGCGTCGAATATCTTGCTAATCGACGCATACCCGCAGTGACCGCAGTCCTCTTTGGCATTCGTTACGACGCGAACCAGGATCGACTGCTATTCCCCGCACGTAACCTTTCCGGGGGACTTGTTGGCTTCGTGGGCCGCACCATCTGCGACGATAAGCGTAAGTACAAGAACTACTTCGGATTCAAAGCCAACCTGAACCTCGGCGGGAGCCATCTTTGCAATCAACTGCACGATACAGTAAGTGTCGTCGAGGGCTTCATGGACATCCTCCGCGCCTATCAGTGGTCCTGCGAGATGTCCACTGACATCGTATGCACATGGACATCGGACACGAGCGACGAGCAGGGCGACACACTACTCGGACTTGACAAACGCATTGTCATGTGCTATGATAATGACGCTGCTGGGGAAAAGGGAACCAAGGCCGCACTAACACTACTCAAATCCAATCGCCCACAAGTAGGGCACTTCACTTCACAGGACGTAGGCTCAATGGATAAAGCCGAATACGTCCACACACTCAACAACGCCCGCGTGCGCAGAACGCGACTAAGGGCATAGGAGACACGTATGTCAGAGAAACCATCGTTTATGGCAGGTATGGGAATGGGGACTGAGTTCCCCGATACTGGCGGCTCGCAAGACGACGATCAAGTTCGCCGATTCTGGATGCCTCGCGGGGAAGAAAAGAAGATCGTCTTCTTGACGAATGCAGACGACGCCCCAGCGATCTATGAGCATCAAGTGAAGCTCGGTAACGGCAGGGGGGCATTCCAGAACTGGTTCACGTGTCTTGAGTCGCTTGGCAAGGGCTGCCCTTTGTGTAAGTGGTCTGACGAGAACGACGAGTTCCGTCGCTCAATGGTCCTATTCCTCACCGTGATCGACGTTGCGGGGTACACTAGCAAGACCACTGGCAAGGTTTACACCGACCTCAAGAGGCTCTACGCAGCCAAGAAGGGCACAGCGGAGTCACTGAATCGCAAGGTCACCAAGCTCATTGAGCGGGACAAGCCGCTTCGCGGGGCGATGTTCGAGGTGTTCCGCAAGAACGACGACAAATCACCCGGCGCGGGATCGGACTTCGACTACGTTGAACACGTCGATCTTGATGGCTTTGAGGACGCCACGGAGTACGATTACGCCGAAATCCTCAAGCCTGATCCTGACAAGGTGGCAAAGTGCATCAAGCAGTTGCAGGCCGAACGCGGCGCCATGGAAACACCGCCGCCCAACGAAGACGACATTCCGTTCTAGCATCTTCAGTTCACTGGCTGTGCCGTGATACTTGGCTGGCTATGTAGAACAATGTCCGCAGGGCGGCGGGGAATCTCCTCGTCGCCTTCGCGGACAATTATCACAAGTGAGTAAATGACCTTCAACCCCGACCAATTCATCGCCAAGGCCCAAGACGCGGGAGCGTTCAGCTTTGACGTAGAGCATGACCCGAACACGCAGTTCAATCATGCCGACTTCGAGCTATGGGGCATCAGCTTCGCCATCGGCGAGGAGCGTCACTTTGTGCGGGACCGCGCCGTGTGGGAACCAGCCGTCAAGCGGCTGTTCGCCTTGAAGGGCGTAGACGCCGTGGCCTACAACGGCAAGTATGACATCAAGTGTCTCAAAGCCCTCGGTATCGCAGACGACCCCCAGCAGCTATGCGATCCAATGGTGGGCGTGAACCTACTGAATGAGAACCGCAAGCCGAACAAGCTTGCCCTGCATCACGTCGTGAAGGATACCTACGGGTATGAGATGGGCCACTTCATGGACGAGTGCATCGACGGCCCAGATAGCCCTCGATTTATCAAGTACACAACGGACGACGCCTACTACGAGTACAAACTGTGGCGGGATATCAAACCTCGGCTGGTCGACGAGGGGCTGTATAGGCTGTTTGAACGCATCTTGATGCCGTCATCACTGTTGATTGCAGATATGGAGACGGTGGGTATTCTATGGGATATCGACAAGGCCCGCGAGATGCAGGTATCCTTTGAACGAATCGCGGAGCAACTGAAGAACGAGATTCTGGCCAAGATAGGAGACCTCAACATCTCCAGTGGCGACCAGTTGGCGGCACGCCTGTTTGACGAGTTGGGCTACTCGACACGTGGTATAGCAACGACTCCGTCGGAGAAGCGGTTCAGTGTCGACGCCAAGGCTATGTCGGTTCTCGCCGCAAGATACCCAGTGTGCGACAAGATCGTGAAGTACCGCACCTCCTTGAAGATGGTTGGCACGTATATGAAGCCTCTCATCGAACGCGCAGAGGCCGACCCCAATCAGCGAATCCATCCCACGTTCTGGCTAGTTAGCACAACCGGTAGAATGCGCAGTGAGAACCCAAACTTTCAGAACATACCGGCGTATATGCACAAGAGCGAACCGTTTACGGGGCTCAGTATACGAAGTTGTGTCGTTGCCGAACCAGGACGAAGGCTGATCGTGGCGGACCTGTCGCAGATCGAACTTCGCCTGATGGCCCACATATCGAAAGATCGGCTGTTCCATGAAGCCTACGTGCGATGGGAATGCGCCTCTTGTGGTGCGTCGGGCGACGCAATAACCATCTTGCACAAATGTCCCAACTGTCATGCCGCAGAGAACGAGAAGATTCTATCGGATAAGGCTGCGGGCGGGTTCTGGCATGGTAAGGACATCCACACGCAGACCTATGAAGGCATATCAGCACTGCACTCGCGCCAAGATGGCAAGGTCGCGAACTTTGCCTTGATCTACAACGCCACTCCGGGTATGATGCACCACCACTACCCAGACCTGACAAAACGACAGTGGTCTGTGGCGTCGGATCAGTACATGGAAATGTATAGTGGAGTGCATGCCTACCACGTTCGCTGTGAGCAGCAGATGGACATGGCGCCAGTAACGAAGAACATCTTCGGTAGGAAGCGACGCATCCCGAAGCACGAAGTACAAAAGAGTTACAAGCACGCAATCAACCAGTTCATCAACTTCCCCCCGCAGTCTGCGGCGTGCGACTTCATCCAACTAGCCTCCATCAAAATCAGGGAGGCAATGATTGGCAACGGGTCGTGGTTGACACGTGTGTGGCCAACCAACATCGTCCATGACGAACTCGTGTTCGAGTGTGACGAGGACTACCTAGACGAAGCAGTACCTATCGTGCAGTACCACATGGAGCACGCCGTGCAGTTGCGGGTGCCCGTGCGGACAGATATCGTGATATGCGACAATTGGGGCGAAGTAAAAGGATAGCACCATGAATGAAGTACGAGACCCAGGAACCATCACCGTGACACAGACCTACAAGAAGGGGCGAGTGGTCACCAGGGAAGAACAAGAATCCTCACCCATTGAAGTTACCCAATTCCACACCGATACTGCGCGTGTGTCATTCACACAGCAGGTCACAGTGAACATGGGTGACTTCGAGTCGGTCAAGACTGGCGTGACCTGCACGCTGCCCGCGTATGTTGAAGAGATCGACGCAGCATTTGAAGCAGCCGAGGAGTTCGTGCGGGCAAAGTTGGACGACAAGATCGTTGAGCTACAGCAGTATCGGGACTCCAAGCGAAAGAAGAAGTAGCATGACATCAGCGTTATTGCATCTTGGTGACTGTCTCGACATCATGCGCGAGATGCCTGACAACAGTGTCGATCTCGTGTTCTGCTCACCGCCATACGAGGCAGCACGCACCTACGGGATCGACTTCAAGCTGAAGGGTGAGGAGTATGTTGAGTGGTGTCTGCCACGATACCTAGAGTGCCTGCGAATCTGTAATGGACTTGTGGCTTGGGTCATTGAAGGGCAGACACGGCAATTCAGGTACTCTGCGGTTCCGTTGCTGCTGATGGCGGACCTGCATCGTCAGGGGGTCCACTTGAGAAAGCCGCCTATCTATCGTCGCGACGGCATTCCTGGCAGTGGGGGTCCTGACTGGCTCGCCAACAAGTACGAGTTCATTGTGTGCGCCACCAGCGGCGGGAAGTTGCCGTGGAGCGACAATACAGCATGTGGTCATCCACCGAAGTATGGCCCTGGCGGGAGCCCAAGCCACCGCAAAGTTGATGGGGATCGAGCAGGCGGACATAGTTATGTGCCGCCGAAGAAGGCGAATCCAGGCAATATATTCGACTGTGGTGCGGCTGGAGGAGGCAACATTGGGTCAAAGATCGCCCATGAGAACGAAGCCCCCTTCCCAGAGAAGCTCGCCGAGTTCTTCGTCAAGTCCTTCTGTAAGCCTGAGGGCATCGTGTTCGATCCCTTCTGTGGTTCTGGCACCACACTCAAGGTTGCTATTAACAATGGTAGACAGGCTATCGGCGGGGACATCCGTGAGAGCCAACTCGACCTGACTCGCCGACGCCTCGAAGAATGCCACACGCTGCTGGAGAACACTTAATGACCGACGAGCAACAACCGTTCAGTACAACTGATGGTGATCCACAGCCGTTCAATACAACCGGGGCTCAACAAGCCTTCATTGCCTCGGTGAACAAGCAGTACAAGTCGAACATAGCATCTAGTGGTGACGGTGTCCGTGCGCTCGACATCCCCCGCTTCAGTAGCGGTATCCTTTCCCTTGACTTGGCCCTCGGCGGCGGGTGGCCATTCTCCCGCATCGCTCTATTGGCGGGAGAGGAAAGCACGGGTAAGACACTGATTGCACTACGTGCAGCATCGTCATTGAAGGACTACTGCAAGGTGTGCCACCTACATTCAACGAGGTGCCAATGTGAGACGTTCACGCCATGCACCACACTGTTCGTTGACATTGAGGGCACCTTCGACCCTACGTGGGCCACTCTCAATGGATATGATCTCGACGCCAATACCCACGTCCGCCCAGACTACGCCGAGCAGGCCATCGACATCATTGACGCCGCCATTGAATCAGGGACGTTCGATCTCGTCATCGTCGACTCACTCGCCGCACTGACGCCTACTAAGGAGATTGAGGACTCTGCGGAGAGCAATCAAGTGGGCCTCGCGGCGAGACTGCTCAACAAGGCATTCCGCAAGTGGGTATCCTCGTTGAGTCGGGTGTCCAATAAGGGCGGCGCGAAACCACCTGCTCTACTGTGCCTGAATCAACTGCGTGAGAAGGTGGGTGTCATGTTCGGCGATCCCCGCACAACGCCGGGTGGTCGCGGGCAGCTATTCGCAGCCAGCGTAATTGTGTGGACTAAGGCCGTGAAGTACGCCGACGACCCTGACAAGCTGACGGCGATCGTGGAACTTGGCGGGGTCACTAAGAAGAACAAGACCCACGTGCCGAAGTTGACTTACGAGTGCAAGTTGGCTCTCAAGGACTTCGGTGAGGTCTGTGCGGGGCATATCAACAACGAAGACCTACTCGTGAAGAAAGGTCAGCAGTACGCCCTCATCGGCAAGGATAACACCGATTTCTTCTTCCCGGACTTGCGCGTAGGTCACATGCGGGCCAGGTTGCGGGAGGACTACGATCTCTCTACGAAGCTGTGGCAGCAGATTGTGCAATTGGAGTGCAGTGTTGATGTTTGACCACGAACCCAAGTGTCCTCACGGTGGCCAACTAGGCAAGCAGGAGAGCATGAAGAAGAAGACCCTGCGTCAAGAACAGTCTATCGCAGACTCTCTCGGTGGTCACCGTCAGCCCGCGTCGGGGGCAATTGCGGGGCACAAGGGCGACGTGAAGCATAAACACTTCTTGATCGACAGTAAGCAGACCATCGGCGACGTAATGGCCACTTCCCGCGCCGATGTGATGAAGATCACCCGCGAGGCATACCAGGAGTCGCTGGAACCATGCCTCGTATTGACGTGGGAGAACCTGAAGGCCGTGGAGAACTCGTGGGCCATGATTCCCATGTCGGTCTTCAAGCGCATGCTAGACGCGGGGCAAGCAGAGGAACTATGAGCATCACAGACACCCTCAACAAGCTGCACGGGCCGCCAGACGAGCCGGAGAAGCCGCAGGCAGAGTTGCCGGACATACGGAAGGTCATCAACGCCTTCGCCACCGGGCAAGGCCCCCAGTCTCTTAAACAGGATTGGCTGCGTGCCAGCGGGTTGTACTTCATGTGCCCCCGCGAGTTCGTATTGAACTACTGGAAGCCAACGCCGTCGGTGAAGTTCACCGGCGACAACCTGATGAAGATGGCCTGTGGAACGTGGTGGCATTGGCACATGCAGAACAAGGTGCTGGGTCCACTAGGGGTGCTCAAGGGCTGTTGGGTAAACTCTGTCAGTGACGTGTATAATCGCGAGAACTCGTGGCACCCCGACCCAGAACTCGCGTTACAAGACGAGGCGCACCAATTACCCGTGTGGCAGTTTTATGAGGCAGGGCTCACAGAACAAGGATGGCGCATGACTGGCCATCACGACGGCCTCGTTTCCGTCGACCGTCTCCGTTGGCTTGCGGACAACTTGAATGTAGTGCGCAAGGATTTACCCTCAGCCTTGAAAGAGGTACAGGCCATTCCGGTCGGTGAACTCGCCCTGCTTGAACTCAAGTCACAGAGCATATCCGCCGCAGAGCATTGGCAGACAGCAGATGAGACCCCCGACTACTACAAGATGCAGGCCAACATCTATCAGCACATGACGGGCATCCACAAGACGATCTTCCTGTTGGCAGACCGCGACGAGTTCAAGTGCCGCCTGATTCAGTACGACTACGACGACGCGTGGTGGCAAGAGGCAACCCGCAAGGCGACGACGATATGGACGGCGATTCGCGATAGGACTTTGCCTGACAATTGCCCGTGCCGAGACAGGGACTTTTGGCGCGCGAAGAAGTGCGTGTTCCGAAAGTCCTGCTGGGACGAAGGCGACTTCGCGGCTTGGGTAAAGCTTCAGGCTGACTCACAACCGGATCGCAAGTGGCTTAACCTCGCCGATTGGATGCCCCCGGAATGACACCCGAACTCCTCCTAATGCTTGACAATTTCGACAGTTACATAACCGTTGTTAGTTCCGTATACGCCTACGCCGAGATGAAGCCCCAGGCGAAGCAGAGCACCAACTTCGGACGCGGGCGTGCGTGGACATCCCCGAAGAAGCGAAAATACCTGTCCGATTTGGCGGATTGCCTGCGGGAAGACTTGACAGACGGGTTCATATCTGGTAGAATACGCCTAACAGTGCTTTACTGCTTCCCGTGGAGGCAGTCGGATAAGAAGCTGCAACGGCAGTTAGGCTGGGCACTCATGGACAAGCGGCCCGATACGGACAACCTAACGAAGCCACTGTGCGACGCCTTGCAGTCGGTTGCACTACACGACGACGCACAGGTTGTTGAGATTCGCGCGAGGAAGATACGAGTAGACACGCCGTGCATTGCATTGCGGCTGGATCAGATAACAGAGTCGAAGTAGCAGGAGGTTCTGACCATGATCCAGAAGTTCGTAGATCGTTTTATGGAGAACAAGCCGGAGATCGAGGCCAAAATCGCTCTCGCCCATCCGAGCTATGAGGACTTAGTGCGGTTCGTTGTCGAGGCGATAAGTGACAGTGAAGACTACGGCTCGCCAGACCCCACAAGAATCCACGCAATTGATGACGGCGATTATCAGGGCACTCTGTTATACGTGATTGCTGACAACTCCTACCAACCCTCGGTGTATTGGTACACGATGGTTGATTATGGTTCGTGCAGTGGGTGTGATACTCTGCAAAGCATCTGCAATTACGATGACGAGGCTCCATCCGCTTCTCAAGTGGCAGACTACATGACGCTTGCCCTGCACATTGTTCAGAAGATGCGAGAGATGTATGGCAAAGGATCAGCCCCATGACTGGCAAACCAGAAACTGCCACAGAGGCTGCTAAGAGGCTGGTGCAATACTTCAACTTGTGTGCTGTATCCGAACAGTCAGACGACGATTCGTATAACGAGATTCCCGCTTCGGCGACCGATGCTGACGGCGAGTGGGTAGACGATACCATTCTGTCGGAGGATTGGGAGCCATGGGACTACTCGTGCCAGATGTGGGATAAGTATGGCGTTGCATGTGATGCGGTAATGTCCCACCAACGCCGCGAAGAACTTCGTGCAGCCGTACAGATCAGTGCCGAGTCATACAATGCGATGCGAGACGGTGCAAATAGTGAGGATAACTGAAGGATCACCCGTATGACACCCCCACCTGAAACTGCCGCATTGAAGGACGACGACTTAGCAAACACTGTGGTATTGGAGATACCGCCCGTCGCAACTTATTACGATGTGCCGCGCAGTCGGCGCAAACTAGCCAACATCAGACAAAGGAACAAGACATGGACACTGAATCAATCAAACAGATCGCAGAGATAATCGGGGGCTTGGGAGACGATGCAAAGGTAGCCTTCATTTGGTATCTGGTCATGTTGATTACCAAGATTGGGCTTCTTTTTGCTTTCGGGATCACGGCTGTTGTTATCGGCGGCCGACTTATTAGGCGTGGAATCGACCACTGTTCATTATCAGCAAGGATACGCGCGGCGGCAAACATGCCTTATACAAACGCAAAAGACGAGCTAAGAATGGTTCAGTGCGTCGAAGAACACTTCAATGATTACCGGGCTGGGGACAAGAAATGACTGACCAAGAAGTGGCAGTACCAGACGGGACCGGCGTGCAACTATTCACCGGTAGCCCCAGCTTCGTCCCGCAACTGAACGAGGAAATGCCTCTCGAAGTGCGTAAGACCACTATTCGCGACGCCAGCAGGCAGTTCGTCGCTGTTGACGACAAGCTGCAAATCGCACAAGGCGAACTGCTGTGGGAGATCAACGAGAACGGCTATTGGCGTGAATGGACACACGACGAGATTCCGTACGAGACGTTCAATGAGTATGTTGACCTTGAGCTGTCCATGGCGAGTAGGAAGGCCCGCTACCTCATCAGCATCTACGCGAAGTTCGTAGTAGACCTTGGCCTGCCAATGGAAGTCCTCGCCGGGCTTGAGTGGTCAAAGGCGAAGGAACTCGTGGCCATTATCACCGAAGAGAACTGGCAGGACTTGCTTGAGCAGGCGAAGGACATGTCGGTATCCGAGATCAAGGCTATGGTCAAGGAGATGCGCAGCGACGGCGAAACGGACACGGTAGAACGAGAGACGTTTGTACTACACGCCGACCAAGCGCAGACTTTGCGAGAGGCGATGGCTGCGGCGGCGAGCATTGCGCCAAGCGAGCACAAGTCGGTCCATCTCGACATGATCTCCACCGCGTTCCTGGCCCTCAATGTCGGGGAAGACGAGAATGGCGCGGTCATGCACTTGTCACACATCTTGAGACACATTGAGCGGGCGTACGGCATCACATTGGAGGTCAAGGCGATCTCCGAGGACTACACTACAGCATTTAACACCCCCGAAAAGGAGCACGTCAATGACAATCAGACTCAAGGACACGCGTGAGCAGGATCAGGACTGGTATCTGGATCTCGTTTATGGCGACGTAGACGACGAGGATTCTGCATCGGTGTCGGTTGTAGCCAAAGACATGAAAACAGACGAGATTGTCGCCCATCTCATCACGTTTGAATCGACCGGAGAGGTTTATTTGCCATGCAGTGCACACGCAGCGTTCGTGAAGAGTGGCTACGACGTTAACGGCCTGCCGTTCACCGAATCTGGCGGCTCGCTTGACGTCGCATAGCGACTAGGGCAGTGGTGGCGGAAAAGGCAGACGCAGCCCCACGGTTATAGGTAGCATCTTACTGACGAAATGCGCGCCGTGGCGATGATGGTAAGGTAGCTAATTGCAGGTTCGAGTCCTGCCCACTGCATTACAAAGAGTGACACACGACCTTTTGACACGGCCTAACCCCATGAACATCCCACCCAACTTCCCCCACCCGGCCTACCTGATTGAACCCCTCCTTGGGGGCGCCACTGTGAAGAAGATCGAGCAGGACGGCGCACAGCAAGAGTACATCGTCGTGTTCGGCGAGTGTGATTGCCCAGGGTTCGAGCATCGAGGACACTGCAAGCACGTCAAGATGACGGAAGGCACGTACGAAGGCGAAGGCGTGGACAGAGCCGTGGCACTCTTTGAGGTCGCACAGGTCACAAAGTGTGAAGGCCCACCAAACAACAGCTTCGACAACATCCCCGACATCGTAAAGAAGATCGTGCTGGATAGCGGCAAGCGGCCCAAACGAACACTGTGTGGCTTGAAGAAGTTCCCCGACGGCGGATCACTCGTAATCTACCTATCAATATGAAGAACGAAGCTGGATTCCGAGTTAGCGTGTGGTTCCCGAATCGGGACCAATGGGTGATCCACGCCTTGCAGGCCAAGATCAGAGCCTACGAGGATGCGGGGCTCCCACATAGCCGGGCAGAGATACTGCGAGCCATCATCAAGAGAGCGTTGGAGGACACCCTTGAACAACAAGATCGAAGTGACGTTTAGACGAAAAGACGACTGGCTGTTTGAGCTAGTCGAGCGGATCGTTACCGTCAAGCGCGCAGCCGGAATGCAAACTAGCCGTAGCCGCGAGCTTGTGAGGATGGCCAAGAACGGGCTACTAGGGACAATGAAGGGCGGCGAGAACGACCGCTCTGCAATCAAAGAAGGAAAACTGGATGTACTTCCCGAAGACATTGACTGACGATCTGTTACAATTCATTGGCCGGACTTACGGTGGGATAATGAGGCGACACGAACTTCGGCCTCCCGTGCAGATGATCGTCGCCAAGGGAATTATTGCCGGTGACGTGATCTGGGTGAGGGATGACGAGGGGGAATCAGAGAACTACGAGCTGTGCTGTACAAACAAAGAGCGATTGAATACGATCGCTGGTGATTGGCAGGCAATGCTGATGATCCAGATGCAGCAGGAAGACGCGGAGTAGGTCGTATGTTTACTGTCGCGTTAGACAACGTGAAGTCCGGTGTCAACCTTGGCATGGCCGTGAGGGCAGTGGCGTGTTATGGCGGAGACATGGTTGTCTATTCTGGGAGGCGTGTGAAGCCCTACCCAACGTCTGTTGGGCACGAACACAGTGTGCCAATCCTCCAGTCGTTAGACATCTTCGACAGCATCCCAAACAATCACGTGCCGGTTGCGATTGAGTTTGTAATGTCGGCACTACCGCTGACCTCTTACGTTCATCCAACACACGCCTACTACATCTTTGGCGCAGAGGACAACACCTTGGGTAAGCGTGTACTAGATCGCTGCCGCGACGTGGTGTACATTCACACTGAGCATTGCATGAACCTGGCAGCGTGCGTTAACGTCGTTCTGTACGATAGGACGGCCAAGATCGAAAGGTACTGCAATTCCACAGGTTAAGAAGGCAATCCACTGGACCCAAGTGCTGCACGCGCTGCGAGAGGCTAAAGGTGCCATGACGGAGCGCGCAATGGCCACACAGTACAACATCACCACACAGCACGATGACTTCGCCAACGCCGTGGCCATCTGCGTGCGTCAAGGGAAAGTAGTACGCGCCATGGGCTTGACAGAAGACGGCCAAGTTGGTATAATGGTATCATTGACAGACACTGGTAACTCAACACAGGATTCCACACATGAAGATTCTTAAGGTCGGGCAAACTCCCAATTTCGCCCCGTACATTGGCAAGTGGGCCAACTGCGGGGAAATCATCAGCGTTGAGGAAGACGAAGTAGACCAAAACCACGTGACCAGGAGATTCAAGTGTAGGCAGATGTGTGGCGGCATTGAGGTACACCATTCCAAGACGCCTACGGCACAAAAGATTCTGGCACAGGTTGCACACCGCGAGTGTGTCGAGGCCGCCCTGGACTCCATTACCAACACACTTGTGAGCAAGGCCCCCCAAAGTACGTGTGGGTCACCATCTGTAACAAGTTAGACAATGAAGGAGACGACGATGGAAATCCTGAGAGCGGGTGACCCCGCGAAGGCACGAAAATACGTGGGTGAGTGCGAGCAGTGCGGCGCAATCATTCGCTTGGTTAGCAGTGAGATGTGCAGTTCGACGTTCGGCGTCCACACCGGCGACGCGCACTGCCCATCCGGCTGTGGGCTAGTTGGTGTGTGGGACGAAACTTGCTCTAAGGCTAGGGAAACCCTGGCACAACTGGAACCAACTGAGGAAACCCGCTGATGATAGATGATACGAGAAGCAATCGCGAGAAGGAGGTCGGCGTGTGCCCGGTGTGTGGCGCGCGGTTCAAGCACGTTCCGATCGCCCAGCCAAACTGCCCATGTTGCCACACAAAATTGTACGCCAAGGACGGGGAACTCAGCCTCCTTGTCGACAAGGCATCATTCAACGAGGGGAAAGAGAAGTGAACTGGCGCACTGAACTCACACTTGAGCACCGCGTCTTGGCCACCATGGCAGAGGACGTACACACGCATCTGAACGAAGTGCGAGACGCTATGATGGCGATTGACTTCCTTCAACCAGCGGAGTCGATTGCGTGGGAGGAGCTACCCCGCGTCCATCAGCCGATCTCACCCAACACCGCCGTCAGGCTGCGTAAGACAGGCACCATCGTCGTCGACAAGGAGGATTTCGACGCCGTGCTGGTGTTCCGCTACGCCTACGAAATTGGAGTCGCTACGCCATGTCGTGCTAAAGAGATCACTGAGTTACTCGAAGCAGCTTCCCTCCTCCGGCACTTCGACGTAGCTCAAGTTCGGGAGACTCTGTTGCGAGACTGAGTCTGCCCACAGCCTCGTGGGTCGAGACGCGATTGTCCACGTCATCTGCGGCTCCCCACGAGGTTTTTCTTACCCACTAGGAGATCACAATGTACACCGTACCACGAGACCGAATGATTGGGACGCTGCGATCGTGGCTACACACACACGGACGCGAACATCACATGGGCTTTAGTGTGGCTGCCGCGTTGGTGTGGGCTGAGTCGGCGCCAGACTGTGTTGTCCTCACACCACCGCTATCGCATCACGAGGCATATCTATACGCCAAGAAAGTCGTTGGCTGGTCCGAGACCAAACACAAAGATGACACCGTACTTGAAGAAGCACGACGGCTCACAGACGGACCACGTCAAGAAGAGAACGGCGATATCAAGGATTCGATGACACAGGTGGCCGAGGTGTGGTCCGGCCAGCTTCGTCGCAAGCTGCGTCCTGGTGTCTCGCTAGACCCGAAAGACGTACCGTTGATGATGGCTGGATTCAAACTCGTGAGAGAGACGTACAAGCATAGCAGGGGACACCTAGGCGACGCGGCTGGATACGTGCGGCTGGCGTCTATTGTGGCTGGCGATGAAGACACCAACAAAGAACAGGACACTGAATGAGCAAAACCTTCATAGCATTTGGCGACATCCACCTGCCGTACCAAGACCCAACCGCACTTGAAGTTGCAATGCGTGCGATTGAGTACATCAAGCCAGATTGCGCGGTCTGTATGGGCGACCTACTCGACTGCTATCAGTTCTCTGCGCACCCTCCAACTCGCGGCGTCGTCGAGACAGAGTACAGTGACGACTTGGCGCAGGGTAACCAACTGTTCGACCGCGTGCAGGCGTCGTCCGGCAGGCTAGTGATGGTGGAGGGCAACCACGAAAACCGCATTGACCGAAGCGCTGCCGCCTCAAAGGAGATGCGTGGCGCGTACTCAATGCTATCCCCCCGACTGAACCTCTCTCGTGGGAGGAAGGCGTTCACCTATATCCCGTACGCAGAGGATGACGGTAAGTATGCCCACTACAAGATCAACAACCGTATTCACGCCGTGCATGGCTGGAGCTTCGCGATGAACGCGGCCCGCAAGCACCTCACAATGTCGCAGGGTAAGTCTATTCTCTACGGCGACACACACCGCGCAGACTCCGTGACCGTGCCCGACGTGGGGTCAACCCACGGCTTAGTGCATGCCATGTCGACGGGGTGTTTGTGCCAGCGTATCCCAGGCTACCGGCCGAGCCGTGTGGTCGAATGGGTACATGCGTTTGTGTTGGGGTATCTAGGTCGCGAAGGTGACTCGCTTTACCGGATCGACATTACTGGCGATAAGTGTACGCTACCGGACGGAACGGAGATCACTGCAAAATGACAGCTCACCCACTCCTTAGCCTGCTGTTTTGCCCCGACTAAACCACAACAGTGTTCGCCTCCACGCCGCGTTTTCTTGTCGAAGGCGCGGCTTTTTACTTGACAGCACGTTGTGATGTGGTATAATACTCGCTCGGACAACACAAAGGAGCAGACTACGTGAGAACACTAACCAAACCCGACCAAACTGCAAACGAAGAACGAGACGTCGCACCGTCGTTCCACTTCTTTAAGGCCGCCGTCGACAACCACATCCGCACTATGACGAGAAGCACGAAGCTGTTCCGCACGGATGTCAACAAAGACGAGATGTGGGAACACTACCTCGCAAGTTTCCCGGAAGGCAGCAACCCTGTCTTCAGAGAGCGCACCGAACACGATTGCTCGTGCTGTCGCCAGTTCATCAAGGCGATTGGCAACGTCGTGGACATCGTTGACGGTTCATTGGTGTCTATTTGGGACGTCGTGTCGGAGCACGATCGAGAGGAGATGGGTGAGGCGTATTGTGCGGTTGCAGACGCGATGGCAGCCTTTGTGGCGTCCCATCCCATTCAGAACGTGTTGCTCCATCCAGAGGCGAAGGTTGGGTGTGACGCAAACTACGAGGACATGGACGGCACCATCGTGACGTGGGAACACTTCTATACCGAACTGCCGTCCCGTTTCGTGGTTAGCAGCGACACAATCGGTACGATGCTCGGCGAGGCACGCAGCACCTACGACGTGTTCCTTCGTGGGCTGAACGAGATAACTGTCGAATCGCTGACGACCGTGCTGGAACTGATTGCCCAGAACTCCCTGTACCGAGGCGACGAGCACAAGCAATCCGTCGAGGCATTCCTACGACTGAAGACCGGCAGTGCCTCGTGCGACAACCTGGAGTTGTTCGCATGGAAGCACTCGCAAGCCGAGGCGCCATCCACAGCGAGGCTCCGCAACACGTCAATCGGGACGCTATTGTTGAACCTGTCCAAGGGGATGGAACTCGACGCGGCTGTCACGAAGTTTGAGGCCATCGTTGCACCACAGAACTACAAGCGACCTACCGCTCTAGTGACGAAGGCTATGATTACTAAGGCGCAGGAAAAGGTAGAAGAACTTGGCTTTGGAACCGCTCTCGCACGTCGTCACGCTGTCACCGAAGACATCACGATCAACAACGTCCTGTTCGCCGACCGCGAGGCCAGGCAGGCAATGAACGTGTTCGACGAGATGGCCAGTGAGGTGGCTACTAGCACTAGATCACTTGAGAAGGTCGAAGAAGTCGACATCGACACGTTCTTATCGAGCGTGCTTCCGAATGCCGATACGGTTGAACTGTTGGTCGAGAACAGGCTCGCACCCAACATGATGAGTCTTGTCGCACCGGTCGACCCGGACTCACGGACGATGCTCAAGTGGCACAACAACTTCAGTTGGTCGTATGCCGGGGAAGCCGCAGACTCAATCAAAGAGCGCGTGAAGCGTGCCGGTGGCGACGTGACGGGTGATCTGCGATGCTCATTGTCTTGGTACAATCACGACGACCTCGACTTGCACATGACCGAGCCGAGCGGAAAGCATATCTACTACGGCGACAAGAAGAGCCTCACCGGAGGCACCCTCGACGTGGACATGAACGTCAATACGTTGTCTAGGACTCCGGTTGAGAACATCACTCACCCCAAGAAGAGCCGGATGAAAGAGGGTGTTTACCTCCTGTACGTTAACAACTACACCAAGAGAGATGCGGAGGACACCGGCTTCGAGGTCGAGATCGAGTTTGATGGGGTAGTCCATTCCTTCGCGTACGACAAACCCGTAAGAGACTGCGAAGACGTGGTTGTAGCGAAGTTCCAATACTCGCACGCCGATGGCATCAAGATCGTCGAGTCGCTGCCTTCCTCACAGGTTACGAAGGACGTGTGGGGCGTTACATCTCAGTCGTTCCGTAAGGTGTTGATGGTCATGTTGTCGCCAAACTATTGGGACGACAGGGCGACAGGGAACAAGCACTATTTCTTCATCCTCGACGGATGCAAGAACGACACACCGACACGAGGGTTCTTCAACGAGTTCCTTTCCGATGACCTTCGGGATCATCGCAAGGTGTTCGAGTTGCTGGGCGCGAAGATGCGTGTTGAGCCGTCAGATAACCAACTCAGCGGTCTGGGCTTCAGTTCAACCAAGCGGAACAGCGTGTTCTGCAAGGTGACTGGTAGCTTCACCCGCACAATCAAGGTCACTTTCTAAGGAGAAGACCATGTACCGCAAAGCCAGCCGAGCGAAGCTCCGTTTCAGCAGTAACCGAGGCCAGATCACCGTCGAAGACCTTTGGGATATCGGCATGGGGGAGCTTGACGAGATCGCCAAGCGACTGAGCCGCGATTTGAAGGAAGACGGCGAAGAGAGCTTCATACGACCCATCGAAACGAAGAACGCCATCAAGGAACTTCGCTTCGAGATCGTCAAGGATGTCATTGCGACGAGGCTTGCAGAACTCGACGCCGCGAAGGACGCCGCCGTCTCTCGCGACAAGAAGCAGCGTATTCTAGCCGCGATGGCCAAGAAGAAGGACGATGCGCTTGAGGGCGCATCGCTTGAAGACCTCGAAGACATGCTTGAGAGCCTGTAGCACACGTTAGGATACACCATGAGAATCGCACAACTGATTGAGAGCCTTCGCTGGTGTGGCGCCGAAGTGAACCCTCGCGGGAACATGGTGTACTCCTACTACTACGTGCCTGGACTGCGGTACGACATTGACTTTGCCCCGGACTGCCGACCACATTGGACGTGGTACACCACTGCTATGGACAGCAGGCAGTTCGGGGTATGGGTCAATTGCCACGACAGGCTTATCCTATGCCTAGAAGCGGGAGCATGCTGGAGACTGATAGAGTGCGGCGACTGGGCGTCATTCGTGAAAGAGATGGGCTCGCTCGACGTGTCGTATGGGGAGTCAGAGAGCAACCCGCAGGATCGTGCTGCTTTCCTTGTTCCGTACACGGAAACGGCGCCACCACAGGAAAACACCAATGACGGTTAGCAGTCAGATACGTGATCTACGCGCGGTAATCGTGACGTTACGACAAGAGATTGCCAACCTAGACGAAGAGAAGCTTGAAATCATTGCCACAATCAACGACATGAAATCCGAGTTGGCAGAACTAGAGATGATGCAAGAGGAGTCACAGAGAAGGGACACCACACCATGATACGCATAGG
>Ga0075115_10000596_pt1 | contig 17905 bp, 17 predicted proteins | sample AntAceMetag02UKH_FD_69785 | JGI IMG/M metagenome (GOLD analysis project Ga0075115, IMG submission 69785) | Saline lake microbial communities from Ace Lake, Antarctica - Antarctic Ace Lake Metagenome 02UKH | ecosystem: Environmental > Aquatic > Non-marine Saline and Alkaline > Saline | place... | reverse complement strand
AAAGAAAAGGGCGTAAAGATTCCCGGAATTACGTTTTAATAAGGAGCCCGTCGAAAACCGGTGTTTTCGGCGGGAGTATCGTACTGCCGCGCCAGTTTGCCTTGGTCCACAGGACCAAGATTGCCTGGCTTGCCTGGCGTAGTTTTCGCCATAGAGGAGTTTTTTATGAAGTGTAAAGATTGCAAGGCGATGTGCTGTAGCGAGATATTCGTGACGGAGTTCAGTCACGATGACGATAAGGGGAGGATTCCCAAAATTGCCAAGCATCTTGGAATGTCAGAAGATGCGTTTCGCGAGAAGTATATGGAAAATGCCTCCTACGTTTTTAAGGAGATGATAGAGAAAGAAAATAGAAAGTACTGTATTTTTATAGATCCAGAGACCTTCAAGTGTACTATTTATGATGTGCGACCAAAGGCATGCGTAGATTATACCTGCGGCTACTACATGGGCGGTGGATATTGAAGAATTCGGAGCTAGAGTGATTGCAAAAAGCCCCTCCTGGGGCTTTTTTTGTGTAGAGGGAAGAGATGGGATGCGCAAAAAATGCACTAGGATTACCCACACTAAGTATTTGTAATTGAACGCGTATTCTGCATTACCCTTCGGGCTTTCGATAGGGTCGGTGATATGTACGCAACTTTTCTAAAATTCTGTCGAAGATATTATCATGGAGATAAGAACACAGCCGGCGGTTCCTTATCGCTCCGCTCCCTCAGTTAGCGTCGGGCGTTTTGTCTTCCTGAATTCAGAGGAGCGCCGGCCCGCACACCTGTCGTATGAATTCTTTTCCGATACCATCGCATCGAGGCGTGTGATGCCGTCGCGCGTTTGGTTTGACTTCGACGACACTCTCATCAGACCTCGCGATAAATACGGCCCCATCATTTTTCAAGGCGCGCTCGTAGGTGCTATGCGCGCATTTTCAGAGGGCGGAGTAGACGTCGGTATTTTTTCATTCTGGGGTAACAATGCCATCTGGGATCTTCTGGACGATTGTCCGTACCTTGGGGCAATGGTTGCGCGCGACGAGGCTGGTACTCCTCTTATTCGTGGCGTTGAGCACATCAATGGAACAGCAATGTTATTGGCTGCGCCAAAAAATGGCGTACATGCCGTGCTCAATGAAGAGAACGGCGTTATCTATTTTGATGCTCAGCACGAGCTTACCGATGATAAATGTCGCTCTATGAAGATCATCGGAAGGGATGAGATGCTCATCGACAACGATGACGTGGACGCGGCGTACTGGAATATCGCATTGCAGTTTGCTCCGACTATCGAACTGTGGCAGGCGTCGCGGCTCGCAAAGGCCATCGATGTGTCGACCAGAGGGTACCTCGGACTCGATGACCATAAGACGACCCCCGTGCCGAAGTTCCTGAGCGAGCGCGAGATGGATCATGCCTTGGGGATCTTTAGGCGTCTGGAATTGGAGTAGGAGGTTGTTTTGCTGTCGCTGTAGGTAGGATAACCATCGAGATTTCAGCGTTAAATTTCCCCAAATACACCGTAAATACACCGTGAAGAAATGCTTGCGTTCCGGCACTGGTATGTTATGCGAACCAGCTTCAACGCAGCACTATATATAAGTGAAGGAGGAAGGTATGGCTCAGGCATTGGCAGCACTTTCAGCTGGAAACCTCTATATTCAGGCCCCGGTTCCTGGACCCAGAGATAAACCTGCAGGGCGTTTTGCTGACCCTCTTGCGGCGTTCCAACTTCTCTTCAATGACGGGGAGCAGTTCGATGCTCCTTCGTCCTGGGAGCGCGTGAAGCATTTAACCCCTCAGCCGATTCTCTCGTTTGGGAGATCGACATGGAATATTGAAGTTGATGGAGCAAAGCGGCGCGTTGCACACTTCCTCAATGTGGGAAAATTGGAACAAGCCGCCCGTGCTTCTCGTTTCTTGGGTGAAACGTACTGGAACCATTTTCTCATTCAGCACGCGGAGCAGGCGTATTTCTTTGGAGCTGCTCTTGCTATCGGGAAGGCGGATCTGACAACGCTTGATTTAGGCGATGTTTCACTGCGCGAAGCTCTCTTTGCTGAGATGATCAGGGCAGGTGTCGCGGAGTCGAATACTGCTCCTTCAGAATTGAATGTCGGAAGTCACTGGCCTGTATTTACGCCTCTCCTTCACGGTGGCAAATACGGTGCAATAACGCAAAAATATACTGGGCTTGGGTATGTAAGGAGAGAGTTCCGTCATGATGCGCCCGTGCAGGGTACCGCTGGAGGAATTACTTTCGATATTCCCATTGATTCCGCGAAGGCGGAAGAGGTGCGTGACGGCGAGATAGCTGCGCTAAGGAAAATTGAAGGTGCAGGTATTCGCATTCCGGCAAATCTCCTTCCCGCAGGTCAGACGGCATATGTTCGGACCTTTGTTCAGGGAGAAACTTTGGAAAATCTTCCACATGCGGCGTTTCCGCTTACCGAGGAACAACGCCTAGCGGCACGTATTGGTTATCACTCTATGGTTTTAGTGGGTTTGCGAGAGGGTTTGTGGCAGTCTGAACCTTCTATGCTGAATACGAAAGCCATCTTTGAAACGACGAACGATCTTCTTCCTGAGTCGCCAGCCAACTGGGTAGTAATCGAACCGTAGGGTTTGGTTGCTGTTACGATAGAACGATAGTGCGACCGAACCTTTCGACAAGTTCAGGGCAAGCGATCGCACGATCTTTAACGATATTTGTTCCAGCATTTTGCGTGGCAGGAGCGGTTGCTCTGGCGGCAGGTCTTCTTGGCGTCGATTGCCATTGTCTTACAGTTTGCTCCATCCACGCCATATTTCCTCTGACACGCAGATTGGCATTCTTTGAATTTGTCCGGGTTCTTGATGGTGTAACTCTGATATCGTCCGCGTTGCTTCGTGCGGTACCCGCGGCGCCAGCCGTGAGCGTTCAGTGCGAATAGTGAAACGATGAATATTGCCGCAACGGCATAGATGATGACCCTTTTCACCACGAATCCCCCGTACCTCATTTAGCTTTTCAAGCGTGCAAAAATCATTATAATTCCGGCCTTCTTAACACAAGTAAGAACCATCACAAGGGGGATCTATGAAGCTACATGCCGTAAAATTGGGTTTAGCGCTTGGTATTCTTTGGGCAGGTGCTTGCTTCATCATGAGTCTTACGGCGATGTGGTGGGGCTGGTGTGACGCTGTGGTTGAGCTGATGGCTTCCGTCTACATTGGCTACTCTGCAACAATCCTAGGTGCGTTTATAGGACTGGTGTGGGGCTTTATTGATGCCTTCGTCGGCGGATTCATCATCGCGTGGTTGTATAATAAGCTGGTTGGCTGAAAGACTGTATAGGTATGATTTTATTGAATAATATCGGGCGTCTGGTGACGATGGAACCGGGCGCTGTAAGGATTGGTGCGCTTGGCGTCATCGAGAATGCGTGCGTGCGTCTCGATGGGGATCGTGTGGTATGGTTGGGCGTTGCCAAAGATCTCCCTGAAGCGAGAGACGACTATATCATCGATTGCAACGGAGGAGTCGTCCTGCCCGGCTTGATCGAATGCCATACGCATCTCGTGTACGCAGGCTCGCGTGAGAACGAGTTTCGGATGCGAGCCGAGGGTGCAACCTATCAGCAAATAGCCAAGGCGGGCGGCGGTATCCTTTCGACAGTCAAAGCCACGCGAGCTGCAAGTGAAGATGAGCTGTTTGATCTAACCAAACATCATGCTGATGAGCTTTTGGGTCGCGGCGTTACCACGGTGGAGATCAAAAGTGGTTACGGGCTGGATCTTGAAACCGAAGAAAAGATTTTGCGTGTGGCAAAACGTCTGGGCGATGAACACGAGATCGATGTCGTGGCAACATTTTTAGGCGCGCATGTTGTTCCGCAAGAATATAAAGATCGGCGCGGCGATTATGTGAAGCTGGTTACGAATGAAATGCTTCCGCGCATTGCTCAGCAGAAGTTAGCAACGTTCTGCGATGTCTTCGTAGAAGAGGGCGCGTTCACCGCTGATGAAGCGCGCAAGATTGCCGAGGCTGCGAACAACTATGGCTTGAAGATGAAGTTGCACGTTGACCAGTTCGGCGACGGCGGGGGAGGCGAGCTCGCGGCTGAACTCAAGGCTGTTTCTGCCGACCACCTTGACTATACTTCCGACTCTGGGATCGAAGCCCTGGCACAAGCTGGCGTGGTTGGCGTTTTACTTCCTTCTGCCACCTTCTTCGTCAAATCGGGGCGGCAGCCAGCGGCGCGGCGTATGGCTGATACGGGGATGAAAGTGGCCGTTTCCACGGACTTCAATCCGGGCACCTCGCCTACCACGGATCTTTTGTTGTGCGCCACAATGGCTGTGACGCAGATGGGGCTCAATGCCGATGAGGCGCTGATGGCTGTGACATCGTCATCTGCGGCCGCACTAGCTCTGGAGGACGGTGCCGGGCGAGTCGCCAAAGGAAAGAAGGCAGATCTCGTATCTTTTGATGTACCTCACGAGGATTATCTGTTATACCGCTTTGGAACTAATCACGCGCGGCACGTCGTTAAGGCCGGCACAATACACACACGAGGGGGTGCTTGATGAAGAACATTGACATGAAGGTTGAAGGACAGACACTGACGCTCACGATCGATCTATCACAGGATTTTGGCGAGTCGTCATCGGGCAAATCGGTCATAATCGCAACGACCGAAGGCAACATTGCTCTTCCCGAGAACGAAGAAGTGAAGATCGGCCTGAACATCTATAAGAAAAAGCAGAAGTAACGAGTGCGTAAAAACGCTTGAATTGGGGCGGGGATATGCTAATACCTCCGCCCTAACTGCGTGGGGCTGTAGCTCAGCTGGGAGAGCGCTTGAATGGCATTCAAGAGGTCGACGGTTCGATCCCGTTCAGCTCCACCAAAAGAAAGGGTCGCCAAAAGGCGGCCCTTTCTTTTGGTGGGATGGGGGTTGAACCGCTGCCGAAGGCAATGGGTTCGACGACGCAGCGCAATCCTAGCCGTAGGCGGATTGCGCAACTGAGATGATGGCGAGACCGGCACCCTGAGCTTGTCGAAGGGTGGGCGAGCCGGACATTACGACGGGCGCGCGTGAGCGCGCCAGCCCGTTAGCTCTTTTTTCATGGATTTAGTTGGAAAATACGCTACATAGACTTCGAGGAGCACCAAATATGACCAAAAAACTCAAAGTAGGCATCCTTTTTGGCGGTAAATCGGCGGAACATGAGATTTCGTTGATTTCGGCCCGGAACGTCATAGAGGCGATCGATCGCGATCGCTTCGACGTCGTCCTGATCGGCATCGACAAGGCCGGACATTGGTTCTTGGCCGACGGTGCGCAGCAGTTGCTTGCAAAGGGGAAGGAATTGCCAACACTCAAGGTCGCCCGAGAAGGTGTGGCGCTGGTGCCTGAGTGCAATGGTGAGATCACCGATCTTACAACCAAGGACGTGCGCGGTTCGGTCGACGTCGTTTTCCCGATTTTGCATGGCACGTGTGGCGAGGACGGCACCGTCCAGGGTCTTCTGAAGCTCGCTGACGTTCCTTTCGTCGGAGCGGGAGTGCTCGGTTCGTCGGTTGGCATGGACAAAGATGTAATGAAGCGCCTGCTCCGCGATGCCGGGATTCCTATCGCAGATTTCATTACCGTACATTGGAACGAAGAGATTCCCACTTATGATGAGGCGACGAAGAAGTTCGGTACGCCGCTTTTTATCAAACCCTCAAATCTCGGTTCATCCGTCGGCATTGCCAAGGCTAAGAACGAAGAGGAATACGTCAATGCCGTGAGGGATGCGTTTCGGTATGATACCAAGATTATCATCGAGGAATGCTTGCATGGTCGCGAGATTGAATGTGCGGTGCTAGGTAACGAAAATCCGCAAGCATCAGTGCCCGGAGAAATCATTCCGAATCACGAGTTCTATTCGTATGAAGCGAAATATCTCGATGAAGACGGTGCTGGCCTCGAGATTCCTGCAAAGCTAGATGAGGCGACCACAAAGAGAGTTCAGGAGATGGCCGTCAAGACGTTTAAGGTTCTGTCCTGCGAGGGGATGGGGCGCGTCGATACGTTTGTAAAACCAAACGGCGAGATCGTAGTGAACGAGATCAACACCATTCCCGGTTTTACCAAGATCAGTATGTATCCAAAATTGTGGGAAGCCAGCGGTGTTTCATACACCGAGCTCATTACCAAACTAGTAGAGCTCGCCATCGAACGCTTCGAGCGCGAGAAGAAGATCAAGATGTCCTACGGTGATTGACCCTACCCCTTGCACTCACAAGTGCATGGCAACACGATTGCCGATGCAATGATGCCGCAGATGGGTAGGGCGATGAGTTGGTTGATGGCGGTGTAGACCGGCCACCAGGGATTGACCGCCATCCACATATACACCGCAAACATGCCAGGCAGGATTCCTACTAGCCAGACAGCCAATCCATAGCGAAATCCTCTGCCAAAGCGTCCGCCGCACAGACCATTCCCGATCCAAGCGAATACCCCAACAAAGATGACGGCCAGTACAAAGTGGCCGGCGACGTTGATTGCCCAAAACAGGGGTGTCATCATGGCTTCAGGTGTTTTCCAGACGGCAACGGGCGGGAGCTCGTAGACCCGGTTGAAGAGCCACCCACATGAGAGTATGCCCCAGGCCATGCCAAATACTGTGACCGCAAGAGCTGCTAAAAAGATTCTTCCACAATTCATGGTATCTCCCTTTTACCCTGAGCTTGTCGAATGGGTTAGATGTGAGAGCGTACTATAGTGAAATTTAAGACGATTTCCTAGAAGATTATGGTTGCGAATGCTGGCGCGCGTGTCTATGAATGTTCGCTCATGCACCACGCCGATTTCGTACATCTGCACGTCCACTCGTACTACAGCCTCCTGGACGGTGCGGCGCCCATCAACCGCCTGGCCGACAAGGCGGCTTCGTTGCGAATGCCAGCACTGGCCATTACCGATCACGGCAATCTTTTCGGCGCTGTCGACTTCTACCAGACTGCTTCCGCTGCTGGCGTGAAGCCAGTCATTGGCTGCGAGGTCTATCTGCTCACAAAGGGCGACCGCAAAGTGCGCAGTCTTACTCAGGACGGCAAGCTCGCGCATCTGACGCTGCTTGTTAAAAATCGGACCGGCTACCAAAATCTCTGCCGCATGGTCTCCAGCGCATACCTTGAGGGTTTCTATTACAAGCCGCGCATCGACATGGAGCTGCTTCAGGCTCATCATGAGGGGCTGATCGCGTTGTCTGGGTGTCTTAGGGGTGAGATCGCCCAGTATCTCAATGAAGGGAATCAGGAGGAGGCGTATGCGGCTGCAAAGCGCATGTCAGGTCTCTTCGACAATGATCGTTTTTATGTCGAGCTCATGAGTCACGGTTTGGAAGACGAGGATAAAGTTCGTCCCGAGCTGATCAAGCTTGCCAAGGAAGTGGGACTGCCGCTCGTCGCGACGAACGACGTTCACTACATCGATAAAGGCGATGCCGAGGCGCAGGACGCGCTGTTGTGCATACAGACAAACAAGACCGTGGATGAGAAGCAGCGCATGCGCATGGAGACGGAAGAGTTCTACTTCAAAACGCCCGAAGAGATGCGCGCATTGTTTGAAGATGTTCCTGAAGCGATCACTAATACGGTTGCCATCGCGGAGCGCTGCAATCTTGAGTTCGACTTTTCGACTTATCACTTTCCGAAGTTTACTCCGCCCGAGGGCAAGGACTTGGCCGCTTACCTCGAAGAGCGCGCACATGCGGGTCTGGACGAGGTGTGGCCCAAGATCGTGGCTGAGCGCAAGCGCGATGATGCTGATTTTAGGCGTGAATACGATGAACGTCTGGACCGTGAGCTCGCCATGATCAAGAAGATGGGGTTTGCGGGATATTTTCTGATCGTTGCTGACTTCATAGGATTCGCGATTGAGAACACTTTGCCGGTCGGCCCTGGCCGCGGTTCGGCGGCTGGGTCTCTCGTCGCGTATTGCCTGCGCATTACCGACGTAGATCCATTGGAGCACGGTTTGCTGTTCGAGCGATTCCTCAATCCAGAGCGCGTGAGCATGCCCGATATGGATATCGATTTCTGCATGCGCCGTCGCGACGAGGTTATCGACTACGTTTCAAAGAAGTATGGCAATGTTTCGCAGATCATCACGTTTGGAAAGATGAAGGCGCGTGCTGTCGTGCGCGACGTGGGCCGCGTTCTGGGCGTCCCTTATGGTGAAGTCGATCGCATAGCTAAGCTCATTCCGGCAACCCTGGGCATGACGTTGGAGCAAGCGTTGGAGATCGAGCCGCGCCTTAAGGAGATATCAACCGGCAGTGCAGAGGGTGAGAAGTTGATTAGAATTTCGCGTGCGCTCGAAGGGTTTCCGCGCCATGCGTCGACGCATGCGGCGGGCGTGGTAATCGGCGACGGTCCGCTCACCGACTATGTTCCGCTGTATCGCGGTGCGCGCGATGAAGTCGTGACACAGTTCGATATGAAGGCCGTGGAGAAGGTGGGCCTCATCAAGTTTGATTTCCTTGGTCTGCGAACGCTTACTGTGATCGATGACGCGCAGCGTATCATACGCGAGCGCACTGGCGAGAACATCCACGTCGATCGCATTCCGCTCGATGACAAGCTCGTGTACGAGAAACTCTCTGAAGGCGATACCGCCGGCGTTTTCCAGTTGGAAAGCCAGGGTATGACCGATCTGGTCATGAAGCTCAAACCTTCGGCATTCTCCGATATCGTTGCATTGGTGGCTCTGTTCCGCCCGGGCCCGCTCGGCAGTGGCATGGTGGATGATTTTATAGCCCGAAAACATGGCAGAAAGTCTATCAAGTACGACCTGCCGCAGTTGGAGACGATACTGCGCGATACCTATGGCGTCATCGTGTATCAGGAGCAGGTGATGCAAATTGCATCGACGCTTGCCAACTTTACGTTAGGCGACGCCGATATTCTGCGTCGTGCCATGGGCAAGAAGAAGGCCGAGGAGATGGCCAAGCAGAAGGAAAAGTTTCTAGCGGGATGCGATGCAAACAAGCTTCCGCCGCGCAAGGCCGAGCGTATTTTCGAACTCATGGCGATGTTTGCTGAGTACGGCTTCAATAAATCACATTCGGCAGCATATGCGATGGTCGCGTATCAGACGGCATACCTGAAATACCACCATCGAGATGCATTCATGGCAGCACTGCTCACGAGTGAAAAGGATAATACCGACAAGATTATCTCGTACATGGGTGATTGCAAGGCTCACGGCATAGAGGTGTTGCCGCCCGACGTGAACTCCAGCCAACGGGACTTTTCAGTCGTTGGAGAAAGCAAATTGCGTTTTGGTTTGGCTGCCGTGAAGAATGTGGGCGAAGCAGCGATAGAGAGCGTGGTTGAAACACGCAATCAGGATGGCGACTTCGCATCACTGCTTGATTTCTGTGAGCGTGTTGATAGCCGCAAGGCCAATAAACGGGTGTTGGAGAGTCTTATCAAGTGCGGTGCTTACGATTTTACGGGTGTCGCGCGCGCGCGTCATCTGGCTGGGTTAGAGAAAGTCATGGAGATTGCGGCTGGCCAGCAGCGTGATCGGCAGTCTGGGCAGGCGCGCTTATTCGATCTGATGGGTGACGCCGGTCAGAAGGAGAAGCCGGATCTGGATCTGCCCGACATGCCTGAGTGGCCGGAGCGCGAGCGCTTGAGTTACGAGAAGGAGTCGTTGGGATTCTACATCACGGGTCATCCCTTGGCGCAGCTTGAGAATCTCCTCACTCAATACGCTTCCTGCGATACCTCAACTTTGGGTGATGTTCCGGATAAACAAGAGGTGAAGATTGGCGGTGTGGTTGCAAAGCTCCGTGAGATCACGACAAAGCGTGGCGATCTCATGGGTTTTGTTACGTTGGAGGACCTCAAAGGATCAGCTGAGGTAGTGGTGTTCTCAGATGTTTATATTGAAGCGATACCGCTGATCAAGAGCGAGCGGCCCTTGTTCGTAGTTGGCAGCGCGGATACCGACGGTGAGTCGGCAAAAATCATAGCGCGTTCCATCGTGGCGCTTTCAGATGTTCCCGAACTCTATACGGGGAGTATCCATTTTCATCTGCATGCACCTGAGATAGATGAGGCTCATCTCAATAAACTGAAGAACGTGATAGGGCGTTATCCGGGATCATGCCCAGCCTACGTACATCTTATCGAACCGGATAAATCTGAGACTGTTTTGGGTTTGCCTGATGACTTACGCCTTTTCCCAAGTACTGATATGGTCCGTGCTCTCGAGAAGTTGTTTGGCCATAATATAACGCAGTTTACGCCAAAGCCGCCGGAGCCGGAGAAGGAAAATCCGCGCAATCGCTGGCGTAAAAAACGTGAAAACGGTTCCTTCCGAGCATGAACCAAAAAATCAAAATCCAATCAGCCCAGCGCACTCTTATCGTCGGAATTCGTCATCCGCGCGATCACAAGCGCATCTGTGAAGATTCAATGAAGGAGCTTGAACTCCTGATCACCACGGCCGGTGGAGATGTTGTCGGGGAGGCGAAGCAGGAAGTTAAACGAGTTCATCCTGCTACCTACATCGGCAAAGGAAAGGTCGAGGAGATCGGCGAGATGATTCGCGATTTGGATGTTGAGCTCGTGGCAGTGGATGAGGAACTCACGCCCATTCAGAACAGGAACTTGGAGGATGCGTGGGATGTGCGCGTCGTTGATCGCACGGCGGTTATCCTCGATATCTTTGCTCTCCGCGCGCGTACCAAGGAGGGAAAGCTTCAGGTAGAACTCGCGCAGCTGGAATACCTGGCGCCGCGCCTCGTGGGTCGCCAAGGGCGCCTCATGCAGCAGGTTGGCTATATTGGTGCGCGTGGACCGGGTGAGACGCAGCTCGAGATCGATCGACGGCGCATCAGGGAGCGCATCGCTGTCCTGCGAGGCAAGCTGACCAACGTTCTCAAACATCGCAAGATTCACCGTTTGAAGAGAGAGGGCGTGCCTATCCCTCTGGTATCGCTGGTCGGCTATACGAATGCGGGCAAGTCGACCCTCCTCAACGCGCTCACCGATGCGGGCGTGATCGAAGAGGATAAGCTCTTCTCCACGCTTGATCCGACGGTTCGCCGTTTTAAGCTTGCCAGCGGCCGCGAGATCCTACTTGCGGATACGGTGGGTTTTATCAAAAAGCTTCCTCACCAACTCGTCAATTCGTTCAAGGCGACGTTCGAAGAACTCGCACATGCCGAGCTCATACTCGAGGTCATCGATCTGTCAGATGAGGATGTGATGCAACGGATGCGGGTCGTGGAAGACGTGCTGGGGGAGTTGGATCTGAACGGTCGGCCACGCCTCACGGTATTCAACAAGCTCGATCTCTGCGAGCATGCCCCGCGTTCGCATGATGGTGTTGCCATATCGGCGCGGACCAAACAGGGGATTGACACGCTCCTCGCGCGCATAGACGAGATGCTTCGTGCGGGATTTCGGCGCGTTCGCATGAAGCTGGGTCACGACCGGGGCGAGGTCCTCTCCAGCGTTTACCGCATCGGCCACGTCTTCAATGTCCGCCACTTCGGTAAGACGGTGCGGATAGACTGCGAATTACCGGAAAAGTACGTCGGAAAGTACCGAGATTATTTAATGACATAAAATTTCCTGGTCATCTGCTAAGTCATTGTATATAGACGGCTATTCTCAGGGGGATTTGATGACCGTTGCTAATGCGCTTACATTGATGCGGATCCTGTTGGTTCCTGTATTTTTGTACTGCTTTGTGGAAGGTGACCGTAAGGGCGCCTTTATAGTCTTTTGCGTGGCTGCCGGTACCGACCTCATCGACGGAACGGTGGCTCGGCTCATGAATCAGAGCTCGAGGTGGGGTGCAATCCTCGATCCTATGGCCGACAAGCTGATGTTTGTATCCGTATTTATCTGTATGGTCATCTCGGGTGTGATTCCGCTGTGGTTTTTCGTGCTCGCATTGGCCCGCGATATCATGATCGTCTGCGGACTCATGTATCTCAAGATAAACAAGATCCCTCATCCGCAGTTTGCGATCACTTCGAGCAAATTCGCAACGCTTTTGCAGATGGGCGTGGCTGTGACTGGACTTCTTATGTATTGGAATCCCAAGGGGGCGTTTGATCAGTATTTTGGAGCGCAGGTGCCCTTCCTTGTCCTTGCAACGAACTGCATCATTATCAGTGGTGTTCAGTATGTCTGCCGCGGGCTTGAGATTCTGAAAAACTATCATCCGGTTTCCGCGAATTCCTGAGGCACCCGTGGTTCTATTCGATCGAGAAAAACTTAAATTAGTGGTTAGTGACTTCCATCTTGGTCGCGGGCCTTATCTGCCTGATGGCAGGCGCAATTATCTGGAAGATTTCGTCAGCGATCGGCAATTCTGTGAATTCCTCGAACACTATCACAAGGGGAGGCACAAGGGCGCCGAGGTTGAGCTCATCATAAACGGCGACTTCTTTGATCACCTTCAAGTAGATCCCGACGAGTACGAGCCCACGTATGTGAATGAGCGCGTTGCACTCGCGCGTACGAACGCGATCATGGACGAGCACCCAGAGGTCTTTGAAGCTCTCAAGGATTTCTGCTCGGCGCCACGTCATTCGATTACCTTTATCATAGGCAATCACGATATCGGTCTCTTCTTTCCGGTGGTGCGCAAGCGTGTCGAGGAGTATTTGGGTGAGGGCGCTCGCGTGTTGACGGAGCCAAGCTACTGCGTCGACGGCTTGTGCGTGGAGCATGGCAACGCATGGACGATCGAGAACTGGATTGATTATAAAAAGCCGCTGATCGAGAGCGAGCGCGGTGAGATGATAGTTGATCTCCCGTGGGGCAGTCTATTTCAGGTACACTATCTCAATAAAGTGAAGCGTGAGCGTCCCTATATTTCGCGCGTCTATCCATTCAAACATTAGCTCATCTGGGGCCTGATGCACGACACATTGTTTGCGCTGAAGGCATTTGTTACCATGTTGAGGTATTTCTTCAAGGCGATGCTAAGGATCGGTGAAAACCGTCAGTTTACCTCTCGACACACCTTGAGGGTCATCAGGCAGTTCTCATTCCCTATGAACCTGCGTTGTGCGGCCAAGCTCATACTGGACGCGAACCCTGACTGTCAGTGTGTTGTCCTTGGTTACGGACACAAGGCATTGCAACGGCAGTTCGTGGATGGCCGCGAGTACATCAATACGGGTCTCTGGAACGAGATGATCAGCTTGGATATCGGTACGATGGGCCGCTATCTGCGATTTACCTTTGCGGAGATAGAATACGACAAGCATGGCAATCCGCACTCAAAGCTCAGGGAGTGGCACGGGCATTATCGCGAGGTCGAGGATTCTGTGTCGATATAGAGCGGATTCTGGATGCTGGATTCTGGATACTAGTAAAACCAGAGTCAAAAGCTTTTATCAGCATCTAGTATCTAGTATCCCTGAAAAAATGAATATGATAATATCAGCAATGCAAATTCTAAAGCTGGGCATGGTCGAGTACACTGAGGCGCTTCAAATTCAACGCGATTTAGTTGAGAAACGCTTGTCCGGTGATATCGGTGACCACCTGCTGTTGTTGGAACATCCTCCCGTCATCACACAGGGTAAGCGTGAGTGCGCTGAGGATTTCTTAAGTTCAGAGGAAGAGGTGCGTGCAGCGGGAATTGAGATTGTCCACGTCGATCGCGGTGGTCGCCTGACATATCACGGTCCCGGGCAGCTGATAGCTTATTTCATCTGTGATGTGACGGCATATGGCGGTGTTAAGGAATTTGTTAGGCTTGTTGAGGATGTGCTGATTGGCGTCTGTGCGGATGCGGGCATAGAGGCAGGACGCAACGACAACCATCCCGGTGTCTGGGTGGGCCAAAATAAAATTGCTGCGATCGGCTTGCACGTGACGAAGGGAATCTCGAGCCACGGAATCGCGCTCAATGTTTCATGTGATCTCGGAGCGTATGAGCATATCGTTGCGTGCGGTATCCATGATGCGGGTGTTACTTCTATGAAAGCATGTGGTGCGGATACAGATATGTACCGCGTTGAGGAGTTACTTGTGAAAAATGTTGAGAGGGTTTTTAAAGTTCCCCTCCTTTGTAAGGAGGAGTTAGGGGAGGTAGAGAGCTGACTCTACCCCTCCTGGCCTCCCCTTACAAAGGGGAGGAATCTATTTTATACAAATGCCAAGCCGGCGTCTTCTTGATTTTCTTCAAGCATGTTTGGTTCTTCGTAAACTTCAACATAGCTGGCGTTGTTTTCGCTATCTGGTAGGGACTTCAAAAAAGTGTCGTAATCCTTCTGGCTCACGATGTCGGAGCGAATGAGATAATTAACGATGCGGTAGTCATACTGTGCGAGCTGGAATCGTTCTGCCATGATTTGTCTAACCTCCATTAGGATTTTTCGATATGCATGATGATCTTGCCATCTTTGAAAATACGTACGTCTCCAGACGACTCAGAAATAACAAACGCAATTGCTTTGGTCAAGCTGGTGATACCTGCTGCTGCGATGTGCCGTGAACCAAGGCCGCGCAATACCTGGGATTCTTCCATCGCGGCGCCGAGGTAACGGCCTGATGTGAGCACAGTGCCGTCGTCGCTGACGACGAACGCGCCGTCCATGGCGGAGAACTCACGAATGGTTTCTTTGAGCGAGGCAACGAGAATGTTGCGCTCAGTGGCATCGTAGCCCTTAAAAGGGTTCATTATCATCTGTTTGGAGAGCTGCAGTACTTTTTCATGGTCGCCTACGACAAAGATGGTGCCGACGGGTTTGCCCTCGCGGCCCTTGACCGCGAGTTCGATAGAGAGGTTCAAAACGGCCTGAAACAGCTCGGGACGGAGGGCGCCGGCGATATTTGCCAAGCCTTTGCCCGAGATAATTTCTGATTCTTTGCCGGTATCCACGACGTGGAGCATGTCTAGCATGCCCGATTCTGGCTGGCCGACGACAAAGACGATGGAATCGCCCGCTTTGATCATCTCTTTGGAAAGGGCAAGCGTCGTTGCGATCTTGATGAGCGCGATGCGCGTGAGCGGTATGCGCGGGAGCGTGATGTGGTCTTTTGACAATGCCGACAACGAGTCGGGATTGTCGACATCGCCGTCGATCTTTTTCTTGCGCGTGATGAGAATGAGTTTGGCTTTTTTCTTGGCGACGCGTTCTGTGAAGACCATGTCATCGAGCGGATCTGCGTGGATAGCGACGCACTTCGCGCGGATCTTGTTCGCGACGGAGAATGCGGTCTTAATCATGAGTGCGTTTTCGGCTATCACAGATGTAAAATAACGCATTTTCGATGCAACTTCAAGGGAAACATCGGTTTGAAGCGGATTTGGGGTCCGTTCGTTGACGCGCTTAAGTGAATACGGTACCGTGCGTCCATGAAACGGGGGATCGTTGCTATACTGATCGCGTGTATTGTGCTTGCGTTGGGTGCTTGCGCTGGTGAGCGCAGTGAGCCGCGTTTTCAGATAATGACCGCTGAGGGCAAAGTCGAGGCGGCGCCCGGCGATCAGTTTCGTATATCCGTCACAGTCGTCATTCCTAAAGAATTTTATCTCAAGGCGGACGCTCTGCGCGTCAAGACACCCCAGGTTATGGGGGTTGTTTTCGATGAGGTCGTGCGGCCGCCGCCCACCGAGATGCTCGACGTGGTGGGGAAGCTGACGCCCGTATATATCGGTGAGATCGGTGTCCCGGTCACAGGTCGCCTGACGGCGGGTGCACCGCGCGGAACGCGCGATGTGAGGCTGGGCGTAACCTATCAGGGATGTTCGGAGAAGCTGTGCCTGCGTCCGCGCACCGAGACAGTCTCGTTTGAATTGGTCGTGGGGCAGCGCTCAGCAGCGCCTGTCGTGATAAATCAACCCCGGCCTCAGGGAATGTTGCGCTCGATGCTCTCGGCAGTACGCTTCGAGCAGATTTTGGATCGCGGCGTGTTCTGGACCGTGCTGATCGTCTTCATAGCTGGACTGATTACGGCGCTCACGCCATGCATCTGGCCGCTTTTGCCTGTCATGTTCGTGATCATCGGAGTGGAACGTCAGCACAGTTTCCTCCGCAATTTTCTCCTGTCCGCGTCTATGGTGGCCGGCCTCGTCATCGTCTATGCGCTGATGGGCGTCGGTGCCGTTGCATTGGGCAAAAATCTCGGTTTCGTATTCCAACAGCGATGGTTTCTGTTTGTGATCGCTGGATTCTTCATCCTGATGGCGCTGGGCATGTTCGGCGTATTCCATATTCATATCTCCAAGCGTTGGGAGCACCTGCTCCATGCCCTGGGCGGCAAGGGGTTTCGGGGCGCCTTTCTGAGCGGACTGGGTTTGGGGCTCATCGCGTCGCCGTGTACGGGACCGGTGGTGGTGGGGTTGTTGGGCTACGTTGCCCTGCAGGCGAATTACGCGATGGGGTTTGCTCTGCTCGTCGTGTTTGGCATCGGTATGGGGTTGGTCTTCATCCTGTTGGGTGCGGGATACGGCGTACTTGTCGACCACGTTCGCAGTGGTGGCTGGATGACGTGGATGAAGCGCGTGTTGGGCCTGGTGCTGCTACTTCCAGCGGTATTTTATCTGAGCACTGCATTGGGTGTTGGTGGGTTGAAGCCGCCGAGCAAAGGGCCACACGTAGCTTGGGTGGACGATTTTGAGCATGCCATGAATTTTGCGCAGGAGAGCGACCGACCGATCATGGTCGATTTTTCAGCCGAATGGTGCGCGCCGTGCCGCACGCTTGAGAGGACGTTCTTCAGGCGGCCTGAGATTGTCAGGTTGAGCATGCAGATGGTGCCTGTGCGTATCGATGCAACGTATGAATCGGAGGAACTCAGGAGCTTGATGGATGAATACTGCGTCGTGGGTTTTCCGGCGATATTATTCTTGGCGTCTGACGGCGTGTCATATGAAGATCTGAGTGTGGGATTTGTTAACCGCGCGTTACTTGAGAAGAATATGCGTGAGGCGATCCGACGGGTGACGGATGACGAGCAGCCGAGCGAAAATGGCGAATGTGAATCGGAGGTGGGTAAGGATGGCGCGTAGGAAGAAAAGCAATGTGTTGATGAAGTGTGAAGAGCGGATGTTCATGGCTTTTGCAGAGGTTGTGCTGGGTATAGATTTTGAGGAGTGCCCCGAAGACCGACACGACCTTCTCAAATATGCCGATAAGCAGATGCGATGTTATTCGTGGGACAAACGTGTGTTGTTCCGGCTTGTCCTGTGGATCTTTGAGCTGGTGGCAATTACGTATTACGGATCGTTCACGCGGATGTCGCGCATGACGATCAAGAAGCGCACGCGATATATCAACGCTTGGCATTCAACTTGGTGGTCGACCAAGCGCATGATGAAGCGTTTTCTGGATGCTACGGTCTTCCTCAACTACTACACGATACCGCGCGTGGCGAAAGAGATTGGATATGAACCTAAGTTCAAGCAGCCGATGCCCACGCCAGCGTTTCCTCGCGAGCGGCTTGTGACCACAATCCCGGAGCACGACCTCGAGCTTAGCGCGGATGTCGTCGTCGTGGGATCAGGTGCGGGCGGTGCCGCGGCGGCACGGGAGCTTGCGGAGAAGGGGCGCTCGGTTATTGTTCTTGAGGAAGGTGGTTGGGTTGATGCGGATTCCTTAGGACAGGACACGATGGCCATGACGCGTCTCCTGTACCGCGATGCGGGTGTCGTGAACACATTCGGTCGGCCATTTATCCTTACGCCCGTGGGTTGCTGTGTGGGTGGCACGACTGTTATCAATTCGGGCACGTGTTTTCGCGCTCCCGACGAGGTGCTCGCAAAGTGGGTTGATGAACATGGTCTCGCGGGTTGGGAGCCGGAGCGTATGGCTCCGCTCTTTGAGCGTGTGGAGAAGAATTTGCGCGTGACCACGGCGCGGGATGAGGTGCAGGGAGCGTCGGGCAAGTT
>Ga0075115_10000586_pt1 | contig 18013 bp, 18 predicted proteins | sample AntAceMetag02UKH_FD_69785 | JGI IMG/M metagenome (GOLD analysis project Ga0075115, IMG submission 69785) | Saline lake microbial communities from Ace Lake, Antarctica - Antarctic Ace Lake Metagenome 02UKH | ecosystem: Environmental > Aquatic > Non-marine Saline and Alkaline > Saline | place... | reverse complement strand
AAAATATATTATATAAATTGGCAACGTCCCCTATTACTTTGCCGTCCCCTATTACTATTACATGATTTAATATATAACGCCGTTTCTGAGTGAACTTGACGGCTGGAATAATCAGGCATAAGGTAATTTTCACTAGGAATGCTCCGGGCTGACACAAAGCCTGGGCATAGAAATGTATAAATGGAGCGTTTGGTCATGTCATCTACAGCCATTACCACATTAACAAAAATGATGGAGTCTTTGCCCGAAAGTGCACAACACCAAGTAGTAGAACATCTGCGCGATTATGTCGAAAACCTGCAGGACGAGATTCATTGGGATGTCACGTTTAAGAAAACACAATCGCAACTTGTTTCCGCTGCCCAGCGTAACAGACGGGAAATTGCCGAAGGACATGCAAAACCGATGGACTATAACCGGCTGTAAAATCCGCAACTCTACCGTCATTTTGGACTGCATACGCATCTCTTGACAAAATAATAAAACTCAGAGCCAGAAAAGCCTATCGCTTGTGGGCAAAAAATCCCTTTCATCCATCTCTGCATTTCAAATGTATCAACCACGAGGAAGATATTTGGTCGGTAAGAATAACACGCGGCTATCGTGCCATCGGCATTTTTGATGGTGATACAGTCACGTGGTTTTGGATTGGCAACCACGATCATTACGAACGCTTTTTTTTCATAATACAATTGTATCAATTGGTACAGGATTATGGAATCCCCTTGGCAAAAGTAGCCCGATAGCTTGGAGTCTCTGCGTCTGCCATTTCCAAGGCAATTACAAGGAGAACGAAAGAGTAGGTCAAGCTAGTCAATTACGTCCCCGTCCCCCGTCCTCGTCCCCATACCCTTGCTGGAGCCATATCCATGGCTATTCGGTCTATAACATATTCAGCGGGCGAAAACTTGAGGACTTAATATCGAATAATATCATTGATCCTGCAGATATTCCCAGTGGTTTTGATCTTACCGATCGACAGGAAATTGAAATTCGATCATATAAAAACGGTCGAACATACTCCGACAAAGAGAAATTAAGAAAATTTTTAGACACCCTCCGGTATCCACTGTTCTATTTGGACTATGAAACGATCTCCCCGGGGATTCCGCTTTTTGATAATTCTTCATCATATCAGCAGGTACCATTTCAATTTTCACTTCATGTATGGCACGGTAAAGGGGGACGTTCGTGCAGAACGTGCTTGACGGGTTAGCTGGGATGTGATAGTGGATGAGTTATGCCGAGGTTAGCAAGATTAGACGCCCCCGGAGTTTTTCATCATGTGATGTCGAGGCATGCCACCATGGCAACAATTCGCTAAATCAACGTCAATTAAACTATTAAACTAACTCCCCAAATCCTCACAGCTTTTGAGCCGTAACTGTGATCACTAGCGGCCTCCGTCCCTTGCCCATCCGTATGCTCTTGTCCCTTGTTTTCTGAGGCCGTCCTATTCGATGCCATAATCGCTGCATATGGATTCTAATTGACAACAAGGAGAAAGGATGATTGTATGTAACTATATTATGTAGTCACAAAGGAGATGTCATGATCCAGACCAATGTCAGGGAAGCAAAGGCCAAATTGTCCTCTTACCTTTCGCAGGTCGAACAAGGAGAAGAGGTTATGATCGTGCGAAGGGGTAAACCAGTGGCCATACTGAAAGCAGTTGAGCAAACAGCCCACTTACCCAGCATGAAGGCCTTCCGTGAGAAGATACGCGTAAAAGGGCTTTCAGCTTCTGAGACTATTATCAGAATGCGGGAGGAGTCCAGATATTGACAGACATCCATTACATCGACACATCCTACTTGGCACCGTATTACCTGCCCGAAGCAAATAGCGACGTTGTGGAAAGTAAGTTGCTCAGGCTTCCCGTAGGATCTTTGGTAATCAGCCACCTTGTTCGATCAGAATTCGCTTCGCTTCTATGCAGAAAATTCAGGACCAAGGAAATGGAAGCAGCAGATGCCCGACTAACAATGGCAGCCCTGGACAAACACTTGGGTGCAGGGGTTCTGCGTATGGTATCAGTAGGCTCCGGCGATTTTGAACGGGCAACGGAATGGATTATGGCCATGAAGCACCCCTTGAGGGCCCCTGATGCCCTGCACCTTGCTATTGCAACCCGAGAGAATGCCGTTTTTTGGACCTTGGACAAAGCCCTTGCCCGTGCCGCTAAGTGGGTTGGTCTTAAGACACGCAAGTGAAGTGAAGAGCCCCTTTAAGGGTCTCACAATTTTTTCAAGGGGCTGATGACCTTACCTTCTAAACTTCTTAAAACATGCAGGTATATCATTGTGGTCGTAACATCTTTGTGCCCCAGGAATTCCTGAACTGTCCGGATATCATAGCCATCCTGGAGAAGATGTGTGGCAAAGCTGTGTCTCAGTGTATGGATGGTGGCTTTTTTTGGAATACCTGATTTTTTTAATGCCTTACTCATGGCATTCTGCAATGCACGCGAAGTTATATGGTGCCTTCTTATAATCTTTGTCCGTGGGTCAAGGCTTATATTTTTTTGATGGAAACACATATTGCCATGCCCACTCTTTTGAAGCATTTGGAAATTTTTTGCCAGTGCGTTCGGCATGTAAACCGAACCGCTTCCTGCCTTTAAATCTGTTTCGTGAACTCTTTTCACTTTTTCAAGATGGCTTTTCAACTCCGGATAAAGCATTTCCGGCAAAGGTGTCACTCTATCCTTATTTTCCTTGCCAAAACGAACAATCAAAGACTGGTTTTCAAAGTCAATATCCTTTACACGGAGCCTGATGCATTCAGTTACACGAAGTCCACATGCGTAAATCAGCTTTACATGGAGGAGATATCTTTCAGGGAAATGTTTGTAAAATTTTCTTATCTCTTTTTTGCTAAAAACAACAGGGATTCTATCACTTTTTTTCGCCCTTATAACATTATCACTGACGTCAAATTCCTTTTCAAGCACATTTCGGAATAAATACAGCAAGGCATTAAACGCCTGATTTTGAGTAGATTATAGACATACCCTGAATACAAAAAACATCTTGATAAAATAACAGGACGGATGGTGGATCTGCTAATCCCGTTTCGTTCGCGATTTTTATACCATTCAAAAATGAAAGGTTCCGCTTCATTAAAAAACGTTTTGCCTGCGTTTGTTAAAGATATAGGATACAATGACCTTGAGATACAGGATGGCAGGACAGCATCTCACAAGTACTTGACGTGTCTGAAGGGTACGATCGGTGAAGACCAAAAAGAAGGGATTTTTCAAAACCTGCGTAATTATTGTGAACTGGATACATTAGCTGAGGTCCGATTGATGAACGTTCTGTATAAAAAAGTATAAGGGAAAGCGCCTCGCGTTTGTGAACGCCTTGAAGCCTCAGTAATGAACAATCTCTATCAGCAAACCGTCACCATTCTGTGACATTCCAGACAGAGGTATGCAACTATCACCGCGTTGGGATTCAGAACGTGAACGGTTAGCATTGGCGTATTCATTTCATGCCATCATATTTACGAAAAGAAAAATCCTTGTCTTGTAGTGTTGTTAGTGGTACGTTTAGAAAGACAATAGGAGGTGCGATATGGGTAAGCTGTCAAATATCATTCCGGTGAGTGATTTGAGGCAGGATGCTGCCAAGCTTTTGAAACAATTGCGAAATAACAATGAACCTTTGATTATTACCCAAAGAGGGCGGGCAACAGCGGTAATGATCGGTGTCGATGCCTATGAGAAACTTGAACATGAAAAAGAAATCCTGCGCCTTTTGGCCATGGGGAATAGGGAGATAGAAAAAGGTGAAGGATATGATCTGGATATCGTCCTTGCTGAAGCCGACGCCCTTTTGGCTAAGGAGCCTTCGTGAAGGTTCAATTTACCCCATCTGCCCGGACCCAATTTCTTACTGCCTTATTATATATCCGTAATGATAAACCATCGGCAGCAGTTAATTTTCGAAATCGAGTTGAAAATATTTTAAGGAAACTTGAAGACTTTCCTGAATCCGGAAGAATCATACCGGAATTTCCAGACCTTCCATACCGAGAGATGATTATATCGCCATACCGGTTTTTTTATAAAACCAAAGTCGATGTCGTTTGGATTATTGCAGTGTGGCATGGCGCGCAACTTCCAAAGGAACCAGAACTTTGACGCCAATGGCATTAAGGCGACGGCAAAAAGTCGCCGCGCCTTATGCCACTCAACTATTTAACGAGGTCCGGAATACGTAATAAATGAATGTAAAAGAAGAAAGAACTGATCCATTGAAGCGCATTGCTTTGGTCTCAACACCATGGTCTCTTTTTAGCCGCCCCTCTATCCAACTCGGAACGCTGAAGGCATATCTGGGCATGCAGTTTCCCGACCTGGAGGTGGCGGCCCACCACTTTTATTTAAAAGTAGCAGAGACCATTGGTTACAGGCTCTATCAGGTCATCTCTGAAAGGACATGGCTGGCGGAAACCGTATATGCCGCCCTACTATTCCCGGAGCGCCTTGAGTATATAGAAAAGGTCTTCCGCCGGGAGGCCTCCGGCAACCCCCTTGTTCTCAAAACCGGTCTTGAAACCCTGGCTACCCAGGTTAAGAAGGTATCAGATGCCTTTATTGACACCACAGACTGGGGAGCCTTCGGCCTCGCTGGTTTTTCAGTATGTCTTTGTCAGCTCACATCAGCCCTCTATTTTATCAAGCGCATCAAGCAGAGGTTCCCGGATCTCTCCATTGTAATAGGCGGGTCTATGTTTGCAGGAGAATCAACCCGGAACCTGTTCCGGGTATTTCCCGAAGTGGACTTTGTGGTCAATGGTGAGGGCGAACTCCCTCTGAGCCAATTGGTTCGTCATCTCAGAGATTCCCAAAGCCATGAGGAGATACCCCCTATCCCGGGGATTGTCTCGCAAAAAGCCGCAAATAATGACACCCCGGTTTCCTTCAGCCAAATGGAGACCCTGAGTAATCTCCCGGCTCCTGACTACAATGACTATTTTGATCTGCTCAAGACATTCAGTCCGCAAAAAACCTTTTTCCCGACTTTGTCAGCCGAGATATCCAGAGGATGCTGGTGGCGTCGGACACAAGGTGCTGCGAAATATTCGGGCTGTGCCTTTTGTAACCTGAATCTCCAGTGGAACGGTTACAGGTCAAAAAGCCCGTTACAGGTGGTCTCAGAAATCGACGACCTTACCACAAAGCATAAGACACTCTCTGTGGCCTTTATGGATAACCTGCTTCCGATGAAGGAGTCGGGAGATATTTTTACCGGGCTTGGCAAGCTAAGCAAGGACTTTAGCCTGTTTGCCGAGATACGGGCCACAACCCCCAGGCATATTTTGGAGGCTATGCAGGCCGCAGGGACGCATGAGGTCCAGATCGGTATTGAGGCCCTTAGCACAAGGCTGCTCAAGAAAATCAACAAGGGGACCACGGCCATCCAAAACCTGGAGATCATGAAAAATTGCGAAGAACTCGGCATAGTAAATGTCTCAAATCTGATACTCCATTTTCCAGGCAGTGACCTTATGGATGTGGAGGAAACCTTGCGAAATCTTGAGTTTGCTCTGCCATTTCGTCCTTTGAGATTTGTCCACTTCTGGCTCGGTCTTGGAAGCCCTGTGTGGCAGGATCCCAATGCCTTTGGGATCAAGGCGGTTTGCAACCATTCGAACTATGCTGCCATATTTCCGCCTCATGTTTTCAGCTCCATGAGTTTTATGATTCAGGCCTATCGTGGCAACCTTGGGCTTCAAAAAAAGATCTGGCAGCCAGTCAAAAAAAAGGTAAGGGCATGGAAAAAGGGATACGCCGAACTTCATAGAGGTTCTTTAAGCACACCCATCCTTAGCTTTCGGGACGGCCGGGATTTTTTGATCATACGCCAGAAGCGGATTGGCGCCGAGCCCTCGATGCACCGCCTTGTGGGAACATCCAGGGCAATTTATCTTTTCTGCCAGAGGCATCGTTCACTTAAAAGAATCCTGGCACATTTCCCTGGAATAGCTCAGGACAGGATCGTGCCTTTTTTAAGGATGATGGTAGATAAAAGATTGATGTTTGAAGAAAATGGGAGATACCTGAGCCTGGCCATACCGGTGAGACCGGCCAGTAGGCGACCACAGGGGAAATAGATTTATCGTAAACGCTTACAGTTCGGTGGGTTGCGGTAAAACGGGCGTTGTAACCCCGTGAACGGTTACGATTTATCAAAAGAGGCTCAACCATACACTACACGGTTAAAAATTGCGTTTTTTGAATCAATTATGACCGTTCAAAATACATCTCAAGAGATGGGAGACTGGAATGCCGGAGAACAATCAAAATGTGATAGTTGCGTGTTGCGGTTTGGTCTGCTCTAAGTGCGGATCATATACAAGTAATAAATGCCGTGGTTGCCGAGGTGAAAGGCCTGTTTTCCGTAATTGTAAAATCAGGAAATGCAATATGGATAACGGGTATGATACATGTGCTGATTGCAAGAATTTTCAAGAATTAAGGGAATGCAAAAAATTGAATAACATAATTTCAAAAATATTCGGATTCTTTTCTGAGACAAACAGAATTGAAAGTCTTAATCGTATAAGGGAAATAGGTCTTGAAAAGTTCAAATCCGAGAACATATAAGCATTCACGGAACCTTGAAGTCAAAAGTTTTCTATGGCTGTTCGGTTTGTTTCGCCCATGGTCCGGGATGCAAGTCTTCCAGCTTCCCTATCTGTTCTATCCGTCCTTCAAGGATGATGGCCATTCTATCAGCTACCTCCTTTGCCTCGGTGAGGTCATGGGTGACATATAGAGTGGTAATGCCAAGCTTTTGTTGAAGGCCCTTGAGCTCAAATCTCAAATACTGAGAGGTCTGCCAATCCAGACTGCTCAACGGTTCGTCCAGAAGGAGTATTCTGGGATAAGGGGCCAATGCCCGGGACAGGGCCACTTTCTGCTTTTCTCCGCCGCTAAGGTGCCAGGGATAGGCAGTGGCCAGGTGTTCTATCTTAAGTAACCGGAGCAATTCCTTGACCCTTAGCTCAATTTTTTCATTCGACCATCTCTGGACTCTCAATCCATAGGCGATGTTTGAGGCCACGTCAAGATGTGGAAACAAGACTAGATCCTGAAAGAGATAACCTACCTTTCTCTCCCGTGTGGGGAGTTCATCTATAGGACGACCGTCAAAGAGGACCGAACCCTTATATCCGATCAGGCCAGCAATAATATTAAGGAGGGTGGTTTTCCCTGCCCCGTTGGGGCCGAGAAGTACCAGCAACTCACCAGAGAAAACCTTAAGATTTACCCCCCGGCAGACATGATTCTCTATATTCAGCAGTTCAATAGCGGTCATGACAGGTCCACCGGTGGGTCAGCCTGGCCTCCAGATAGGTAAAGAATCGCTCAAAGGAAAAGCACATCAGGGACAGGACCATCAGGCAGACTATAATTATGTCTATGCGCATAAGGCTTTCGGCTTTCATGAGCAGGGCACCGATTCCGGTAGGAATAGCCACCATTTCTGCGGCTATTATCACCCTCCAGGCCATCCCGGCCTCCAGCCTCAGCCCGGTAAATATGGTCGGCAGGGCCAGAGGAAGGACAATAGTCGCAAGAATTCTGACTTCAGAGGCCCCCAAGGTCCTGGCGGCCTGAATGAATTTCCTATCGACACCCCTGATGCCGCAAACTGTATTATAGCATATAGGAAAGAATGAACAGATAAAGATTATGGCTATCGGCAGGAGTTCATTTATTCCGATCCAAAGCATCAGAAGGGGCAGCCAGCCCAGGGCCGGGATGGGATAAAGAAGGCTGATCAAGGGGCTGAAGGCATTATCCAAGATATTGTTCCCTCCCATCAGGATACCAATGGCCAGCCCGGCCATAGAGCCGGTGCAAAAGCCGATCAGAACCCGGGTCAGGCTGCTGAGAAAATTATCCACTAGAATCCCGTTGACACTCAGTTCATAAAATTCCAGTAAAACTTCCGAGAAGGAAGGGAAGAAAAAATGGCCTGGAACAAAATTGAGGCGAGCGGTGATCTCCCATATGGCCAGAAATATAGCTACAGGTAGTATCCCCCACTTTGGTCTTATTTTCCCGACCGGTTTCATCTTAAAAATCTCAGATCCAGGATATCCTCGGCCTTGAAGCCTTTTCTTATGTAACCCAACCCGGCGGTGTAATCTATCACCTCTTGCACCATCTCCTGATTGATCGAAGTGGTATATTCCAACTGGCCCATAGAGCGCTTTAGGACCTCAGGGGTGATCTCAAATTTAGCAGCCGTTTTGACCACTTTGGACGGAAGGACTTTCTCCCCGGTTATTGAAAATTGCCGGGCCATAATGGCCGCAGCCTCTTCCGGATGCCGGTTGACCCAGTCGGTTGCCTTCCGGGTTACCTTTACCAGCCTTCTGACTATATCCAGATGTTTCCTTATCAATTCTTCTTTGACCACCAAAACGCTTCCTTGCATCAGGGGCCAAAGATCCTGGGCCGTGAGCAACATCTTAAAACCATAATCTTCGGTCATGGTGGCCCATTGTTCCGGCAGAAAAGCGACATCAATCTGGCCCATTTGTATGGCCAACAACTGTTTCGGCGGGTTCATCCGCTGAACTTTATTTAATATCTTGGACGGATCAAGACCATAGCTGTCAATGGTCTTATGTAAAAGGACATCCACGGCCCCGCCTTCCCGAACACAGCCGATCCGGAGGTCTGGCCTCTCCAGGTCCTTAACTGTCTTTACCTTGTTGGGGTTGACTACCAAGCCATAGCCGTATCTATGTGTTCCGGCAACGATCTTTATAGGCACTCCGGCATTAGCATAAGCATTTATAGCCGGCACCAGACAGATATAGGCCACCTGAATATCTCCTCGGGCCAAGGCCGCGGCCAGCGCCATGCCGGTCACATAGCTTTCACAGGTAGATAATCTGAGCCCTTCCTTTTTAAACCAGCCCTTGTCCCTAGCCACATAAGCACAGGCCGCATGGTCCATAAACTCTACGGCCATGCCTATGTCCTGCCTCTCTTGGGCAAGAGCGATAGAAGAGGAAAGACTCAGGAAAAACAGCCCAACAATTAGCAACCCAAATTCTTTAGATTCTTTAAAGACATTCATAGGAGAACCTCGGAAAACCTGTAGTGAAGCTGGAGGAAACACCAGTCGGCCTCAATATCATCCGCCACGGTTTTGACGAACTCGCCGGGCCAGAAATGTCCATAGCCGAATTGGCATTCCAATCCCTTGAGGGGTGTGGTGTATTTCCCGACAATGTCAAATTCCATCCCAAGTTCGTTACCTGATTTGCCGGTTTTATCCCTATAGACCTTTTGGTTCTGATACCAGGCGTCTTTGTCTGCCGCGAGCCAAAACTTGTGTAACTCTGCCTTGAAACCCAAGTTTTTGTGGGGCTTGAGTTCCAGATTGATTTGGGCGTCCTGGAGATTCTTCCAGTCCATCAGATTCATTCGGCCGTACATCTTGTCCCGTGCCCCGAAGACCCCGTCAAAGGTGCCTCTGTCACCATCTGTGGGATTCTTGTCTCCTGAAGCATAGGAAAATTCCGCGCTAACCCGTGGGGTCCACGGAACTGTCTTGAATTTATAGCCGGCAAGCAGATGATAACCATAGGCATCCAGATCGTCATTTCCCCACTTGCCGGTCTGCCATACAAAGGTAAAGTCGTAATCAAGACCTGGCAAGATTTCGGCATAGCTCCGTATGCCGTAATAATTTGAATAAAAATCGCCAAAGCTCAGGTCTTCGCTTTTAAAATTGTCGTGCGTATCCCATTTCCTTACAAAAAAGGGCTCTAAATAGAATTTCCTGCCCTGCGTTGGAATAAGGAAATGGCTGTAGACAGCACAACCTTCAAAGAAATGGCGGTGATCGAGTGAAAACCTGTCAGGTTCATGGATAATGTTTCTCCCGTAGAATGTATCTACAAAGTTATCTACAAATTTGTATGACAGTTTTACTGCATCCCATATATATCGCCCGGTGTTACCCCATTTACCAGGACCAAAAATCCTTTTGTCACCATAGGCAATTGTCTGCCTTCCCCCTTTCAGACTGAGTCTCTTACCAAAGAGATTTTTCAGCTCAAGGTAGGTGTCAAAAGGTTCCCAATAATCTTTGTTTGGATTGTTTCCAAGTCCCAATCTTGAGTTATAGAAGGCGTCATCAGGAAGGGCCACATCATAGGCCCTTGAATCCTGTAAACCAGCAGAGATATGCACATTCTTGTGCGGGTAAAAATCGAAGGTGAGCCGAATCCTTTGAAGCAAAAAGCTGTCGCTCGAATCGCCTTTTGGGGGATTTTTCCCGTAAAACTTCTGATTGAAGTTGTTTTCGTATTCCCACCTGTATCTTATATCAGCGTTAATCCTGAGCAGGTCATCCGCAACAGCAGAAGAAGAGACAAAGGCAAACAAAGTTAAAAACACAAAACATTTCTTTCGCATACATTCCCCCCCATACCTGCAACATTGTCAGTCTTTTTTGCAAAATAACTTGCTGATTCAAGGACCGAGTTGTTAAAAATTATATGAAGGTAGATCCATTGTGCTATAAAAGAATGGCTTCAGTTTTGTGGTTATATACATTTGGGAATAACGATTGTCAAGACAAGGACATAAACTGCAAGATGAATATCTTATGATAAACCTGAAGGCATTATAATGCGGAGAAAAACAAGTCCCAGATTCAAACCATCCAACAAAGTCATGAGTCCGGCTGACGTTGCGGTCAGAAAAGGCGGCTATGAATTAAGGGGACGGATGTGGATAGAAGGTGCAGGCGGGACCTTTCTCGGTTGTGGCAGGGTGGTGCTTCTTGAGCGTATAGCCGAATTCGGTTCCATTTCAAAAGCGGCAAAATCAATGGGTATGTCCTATAGACACGCATGGGAGCTTGTTGATTCCATTAACCGCCAGACCGAGCGGCCTCTTGTTGAAACTTTTGTCGGAGGTAAAAAGGGAGGGGGAACGAAACTCACCGAGGCAGGGAAAGAAGCGGTTGAAGGCTTTTGGAACATCTATAAAAAATTTAAGCATTTTTTGGAAAAAGAAGGGACATCCCTCCCATTCTAGTCATGCCATGATCCATTACCTGGACCGTCGCTAATATTCCGGAGGCATATTCTTAAGCTGGGCCAGGGAAAAGACAGGGCCATCCTTGCATACAAACTTGTCGCCGATATTGCAGCGACCGCACATGCCGATTCCACACTTCATGCGCATTTCCAGGGAGAGGATGATCCTCTCCGGAGAGAACCCCACTTTTTCAAGGACAGGCTGTGTAAACTTGATCATGATTGGCGGGCCGCATACAATGGCAATGGCGTTATCCGCGCTGGTGATCTTCTGCTCTGTAATGGTGGGGACAAAACCTATGTTATATTTCCAGTCCGGATCATCCGTCCCGTCAACAGTAATATGCATATGGATATCATCCCTCTGCTCCCACTCTGCAAGCTCATCCTTGTAAAGCAGCATGCCCGGATTTCTCGCGCCATATACCACGGTAATATCCTTGAACCTGGAACGGTTTTCCGGATGGAGCATGTAGATGATACTGGATCTCAACGTGGTAAAGGCAAAGCCGCCGCCTATGATGACAACATTCTTCCCCTCCATCTCTTCCCAGGGATACCAGTTGCCAAGAGGTCCACGGATGCCCATCACATCGCCTTCTTTCATGTTGTGCAGGCGAGTCGTAACTAAACCGACCTTATTCACGGTAAAGGTTATATGTCCCTTCTCTGTGGGGGAAGACGCAATACCAATGGGACTCTCTCCCTTTCCGGCTATAGAAAGCTCTGCAAACTGACCGGGGGTGTATGAGAACTTCTCTTCATCCTTGGGATTAAGAAACACAAACCTGAAGGTCTTGAGATTCCTGTCTTCAGTCTCTGTGATAATCTTATCTATACGAACCGGATAGGGTAAGTAAGGGTTTTCCAATGTAATACTCCCCGCTATGAAAATGTTGAATGATAAATGTTGAATTTTGAATTGTGGAAAAGGATTATAAAAAACATATACCTTAATTCAACATTCAAAATTTAAAATTTAACATTGTCTCTATAACCATTCATCATTTTACAAATCTGCCTGATATCTATATTCACCGGACAATTCCTGACGCACCTGCCGCATCCTGAGCACTGAACTCCGTTGTTGTACTTGTCTACATAGTATTTGAGCTTATGCATAAATCGTTGGCGCACACGCTGGACCTTTTTGGCCCTTGGATTATGACCTGACCCATGCAGTGTAAAGAGCGGAAACATGCAGGAGTCCCAATTTCTGATCCGGTCTCCCTGTTTTTTATACACCTCGTCCTGGATATCAAAGCACCAGCAGGTGGGACACAGATATGTACAGGTGCCGCAATTGATGCACGCAAAGGCCACATCATCCCAAAATGGTGCATCAAAAAGCTCGGTCTGCACCTTGTCCTTTAACTTGTCAGTAGAGACTTTGTACTCTATTTTATCTGCAGCACTGGCTGCTAGGTCTTCACCGGCCTTCAGTGTTTTTTCATCTGCCTCTTTTCCACCTTGTGCCTGATTTAGGAACGTCTCTCCCTTGTCTGTCAGGGCCTTTATGAGGAATGTGTCTCCAAGGTCGTAAAGGAGTGCGTCAAGACCTTTCTCGCTGAATGGGCCACCACCTACAGAGGTGCAGAAACATGTGGAGCTGGGGTCATTGCACCCAAGTCCTACAAAAGTAGTCGATTCATACCGTTGTATCCACCAGGGATCTTGATACTCGGAATTGTCAAAATTGGGTCTAACGATCTGAAAGGCATGGGCGTCGCAGGGCCTTATTCCAATGATCGCCTGGGGAGAGTAGTCCTTTTCAGATTCCTTGATGATATTGGCGTCAGGGGCATCTTTATCCAGGTTGTATTCAAATATCCGTTCAGATTGGGGATACACCAGTGATTTTGGAGAAAGCCGTGTGTTTTGAAAACCAAAATCAGGGGGATTTTTCTCATCCAGGGCCTTGAAGGTATGGAAGTCTCCGTCCTTGACCGGAACAAATATATTGTAAGAGGATTTCAGGCCTGCTAATGCCTTTATCCACTCTTCTTTGGTATAGATCTTTTTTGTCATGAGGCGCTACCTTATGAAATCGTTGTAATCATCAGGCCGGAATACGTCTAGAAGGGGACGTTGATCCAAAGTCAGTCCGGCTTCCCAGGAGAAGAGCTCCTGCGCGTCCTTGTTGAGCTTCTTGGTAAACTGCCTCATGGGGATACCAACCGGACAGACCCTTTCACACGCACCGCAGTCTGTGCATCTGCCCGCACAGTGATAGGCCCTCAATATGTGGAATGTCATGGTGTCAATGGGATCACTGCTTTTGCCCACCCACTGGGGTTTTGATTCATCCACAAAACAGATAGGACAATAGCATAAGGGGCAGGCGTTTCGACAGGCATAACAACGGATGCATTTGTCTATCATCCTGGTAAAAAAATTCCATTTCTTCTCTGGATCCATCTTTTCAATCTGTTTGACATCCTTATAGGCATCTACTTCAATTTGCTCCTCCACGGGCGGAGCGACCATCTCATCAAATATTACAGGGTTACGATGGGTACAGACAAGACAGTTGCGCTGGAGGTAATCTTTTATATTAAAGGTCTCTTCAAAGTCTTTCCCTTTTACTGTGAAGGTCTCGCCATGTTCTTCAATTGAAAGGATCTCTTTTTGCTTTACCGCTCTTTGCACGGCCCGGTGGTCGATCATGCCTTTACAGGGGATGCCGACAATATAGAGTTGATCCCGGCTGATCTGGTTTTCTGTGATATGCGTAACGATGCTTCTGGAATTGCATCCATTGGCGACAATCCCTATCCTGTCTGTGCGACCAGTCAGATAGTTACACAGGTTCAGCCCGCAGTTGCTGTCCCAATGGAGTAGATCCACTTGATCGGCATTGCTGATGAGGACCGGCTGATTCATCATGGGGACGCTCCCCTTCTTGTAACCGATGAATACATCCACCTTGTCTTCTTCAAACAGCTTCCCGGCTGTCTCCCTGATCTTCTTGGTGTACTCCAGCATTATGCTACCTCGGCCCTTTTCTTGATAAAGTGTTTCGCAGGCCCAAGGGCCTTTACTTCTTTTGCCACTTCCCGCGCCACCTCAACATACTTGGTCGCCTCTGCAGATGATACCCAGGAGAAATGCAGCCTGCCGGGCTCAATGCCTATATGTTCCAGGAGCCCTTTTAATAGGGCAAATTTTCTTCTTGCGTAGTAATTACCTTCCAGGTAATGGCAGTCTCCAGGGTGTCACCCGGAGACCCACACGCCATCAGAGCCATGACGGAAAGCAGCCAATATAAACTTTGGGCTCACACGGCCTGAACAGGGTACACGGATTATCCTGAAATTCGGGGGATACTGAAAACGGCTCACGCCTGCCAGATCAGCGGCTCCATAACTGCACCAGTTACAAAGAAAGGTCGTAATTTTCGGTTCCCAGTCGTTCATATTTTTCTCCTACACTTCATTAATCATGGCCATGATCTGATCCTGGGCAAAGCCTTTGAGATCTATGGCCCCGGATCGGCAGGATGCCACGCACAGGCCGCAGCCTTTGCAGAGTACCGGGTTTATCTCCGCCTTGCCTGCAAATCGTCCATCTTCCATAATAGATGGCGCTGAGTAGGGACAGATGGAAACGCACACCCCACAATTGCTGCAAAACATAGGATTGACATTGGCCACAGTGCCGCTCGCAAAGACCTTACCTGTTGCAATGAGGCCAGATGCGCGGGACGCTGCTGCCAGGGCCTGCGCAATGCTCTCGTCAATGGATTTTGGATAATGCGCCAGTCCACAAAGAAAAATTCCATCAGTGGCAAAATCAACCGGTCTCAGCTTGGCATGGGCCTCAATGAAGAATCCGTTTTCGTTTACTGGAATCTTGAAAAATGTGGCCAGTTGTTCTGCTTCAGACGGAATTACGGCAGTTGCAAGCACAAGCAGGTCTACCTGAAGGATGACGGATCTCTTGAGGATCTGGTCCTCCAGCTCAATCTCCAAAACATCTTTTCCTTTACTCACCCTTGGCTTGGATTGCAGGTCATAGCGGAAGAATATAACTCCCTTTTCCCTGGCCTCCCTGAACAGATCTTCCCGTTCCCCATATGTCCGTATGTCGCGATACAATACATACACGTCCATGTCCGGATTACGCCGTTTGAGCTCCAAAGCACTCCCCATGGTGTGGGTACAGCAGACCCGACTGCAATAGGGACGGTCAGGTTCACGAGAGCCGACACACTGGATAAAGGCCACGGATCCCAGGTTATTTAATGACGGATCATCCCGGATAAACCTTGCATCCATTTCCAGGTGGGTGAGCACCCGGGAATCTTCACCATAGAGGTATTCAACAGGCTTATATTCATGACCACCAGTTGCGACTACCCCTACTCCGTGCTTTAATTCAACTTCTTTATCTCCGTTTTTTAGGGTGGAGGAAAAGTTGCCTACGAAACCGTCCACATTGGTAAGCTCGGTGGATCGGTGTACATGGACTTGAGGACTTTTTTCTATCTCGTCTGCCAGGTCTTTCACATAGGCCTGGATATCTTCACCCTTCCATGTCTTATTGAGGAATCTGGCCTGGCCCCCCAACTCTTCTGAGCGCTCAACCAGATGGACCTCATAACCCTGGTCTGCCAAGTTTTTCGCACACACCATGCCGGCAACACCTCCGCCAACCACCATGGTAACCGGTTCCAGGCCCAGCTCCGTGTCTGAAAGGGGTTCCAGCAGGGCTGCCTTGCTAACAGCCATTCGTACCAAGGCCTTGGCCTTTTCCGTAGCGGCCGCAGGATCCTTGCTGTGTACCCAGGAGTCCTGATTGCGGATATTGGCCATTTCGAACAAATACTTGTTCAGGCCGGCATTCATCAAGGTATCCTGAAAAAGTGGTTCGTGGGTCTTGGGGGTACATGCGGCAACCACCACCCTGTTGATCCCCTGTTCCTTGATAACCTCTGCCATCTTTACCTGGGTATCCTGGGAACATGTATACATGTTGTCTTCAGCATAAGTGACATATGGGAGTGTCTTGGCATAGTCCCGCACTTCGGGTACATTTACCACACCTGCGATGTTGATGCCGCACTGGCATACAAAGACCCCGATGCGCGGCGGCTCTCCAATCACATTGGTCTCTGGCGGCATTTCCTGAACTTTGGTCTGTGTCCAGCGGCTCTTGCTCAAAAGCACACTGGATGCCGCTGCGGCCGCAGAGGCCTCTGTAACAGATTGGGGGATGTCCTTTGGTCCCTGGAACGCCCCGCATACAAAAACACCTCTTCGTGTAGTTGTTACAGGTGCAAAACTATCTGTCATGGCAAAATTGTATTTATCCAGCTCAATCCCGAGGCGTTTCCCCAGTTCTATGCTATCCTTTCCTATCTGAAGGCCGGTTGAGAGCACTACGAGGTCAAATATCTCGTTCTTCAATTTACCATTGTTATCGACATAGACGAGCTCAAGATTGCCGTCTTCCACTGGATTTACGGTATGAATGCGCGAACGGATAAACCGTACACCGTGCTCATCACGGGCCCGGTTATAATATTCCTCAAAATCCTTGCCATGGGTACGTATGTCCATATAGAAAATGGTCGATTCCACGCCCTGCGCATGTTCCTTGGCAATGACCGCCTCTTTGATGGCATACATGCAACAGACTGAAGAACAATAGCCGTGGTCACACCGGTTGATATCCCTGGATCCGATACACTGAAGCCAGGCGATTGTTTTGGGTTCCTTCCCGTCGGAAGATCGCACGAGATGCCCCATGGTGGGACCGGAAGCAGAGAGCATACGCTCAAATTCCATGGCGGTAACGACATTAGGATGTTTTGCATAGATGTAGGTATCTAATCCGGAGGGATCAAAGGACTCGAAACCTGGTGCCAGGATAACAGAACCTACTTCCATCTCGATAGTCTCGGGTCTCTGTGCATGTGTCTCAAGAGTTATGGCCTTGGCCCCACAGGCCTCAACGCACTGGAAACATTCACAGCAATACCCGCAGTTCAGACAACGATCGGCCTCCTCTTTTCCTGATTCTTCACTAAGCCCCAGATCCACCTCTCTGAAGTTTCCTGCCCGGTCTTCCACAGGGAGTTCGGACATTTTCGCCCTTGTCCTATTAGCTTCACTTCCAGGGATCGGACGGTAAACCGGATTCTCCACTGTAATGGGCGCCCTTCCTTCTGCCATGTCCCGTCCGTCCAGATACCGGCAAATGCTCTCAGCAGCCTCCCGGCCGGCAGCAATCGCACGGATGGCCACTGATGGACCTGTCTGCATGTCTCCACCTGCGAAAATTCCTTCCCGGCTCGTTGCATACGTGACAGGATCTACTTCAGTGGTCCCCCGGCGAGAAAATTCCAGGCCTGATATATGTTCTAATATAGAAATATTGGGTCTCTGGCCAATGGCCAGTATTAGCTGATCTATGTCTATGTCGTACTCGCTTCCGGGGATGGGAATTGGCCTCCTTCTGCCAGATGAATCAGGCTCACCCAGTTCCATCCGGATGCACCGGAGCCCAACCACGTTGCCATCCCGTGTCAGCACCTCCTGAGGGGCAGAGAGGTATGTAAAACTGACACCTTCTGCCTCGGCCGTCTGGATTTCCTCCTCCCAGGCAGGCATCTCGGCACGGGTACGCCGGTAGATGATCATGACCTTTTCTACGCCAAGCCTCACGGCTGAACGTGATACGTCAATGGCCACATTCCCGCCTCCGATAACGGCCACACTTTTTCCTACATCGGTCTTTCCGGTCAGATTCACCTCTCTGAGAAAATCTACGCCCTGACGGACACCTTTGGCGTTTTCACCCGGGATGCCCAGTTCGATGCCCTTGTGGGCGCCGATTGCCAGGTAGATTGCCTTGAAGCCTTCTGCAAAGAGGTCATCAACAGTCAGGTCAGGACCAAGAACAGTCCCGGTCCTGATCTCCACAC
>Ga0075115_10000584_pt1 | contig 18035 bp, 11 predicted proteins | sample AntAceMetag02UKH_FD_69785 | JGI IMG/M metagenome (GOLD analysis project Ga0075115, IMG submission 69785) | Saline lake microbial communities from Ace Lake, Antarctica - Antarctic Ace Lake Metagenome 02UKH | ecosystem: Environmental > Aquatic > Non-marine Saline and Alkaline > Saline | place... | reverse complement strand
CGGTCAATGACCTGCTCCAAAGGCAGTTGCTCCACCTGCCCCCAACCCACGTGACCCAGCGGGATGTAATAGGCCTCAGCCGGTGCCGGAGACAGTGATATACCAACCAGCTCGGCCTGCATACCGTCCAGGCTGGTCGTCTCCACATCAAAGGCCAGATAAGCGGCGCCTGATAGCCGGTTTAGAAGCTCATTAAAAAGCGAGGGGCTATCCACGATATGATAGTCCCGCTGAGATGGCGCTACGGGCGGAGCCGCTGCCTGGGGCGTAACGTTATCTGCTCCGGGTAGCCTGGGCAGCAGGCTGGCGAAATCAAGCTCGCGGAACAGCTCCACAACCCGGTGCCGGTCGCACTGGTTTACCCGACAATCATCCATCTCAAGCGTTAATGGGACAGTGGTAACTATAGTGACCAGCTCTTTACTCTGATAAGCGATCGGCTCGTTCTGTTTAAGCGTATCGCGGAGCTTCACCGGACTTACCTCGTCTATATGCGCGAAAATCTGCTCCACGCTGCCAAATTGCTGAATCAGTTTGATGGCTGTCTTCTCACCGATACCGGGCACCCCCGGAATGTTGTCCGAAGAGTCACCCTTCAGCGCCTTGAGATCCGTGATATGCTCTGGCTTGACACTGTATTTTTCCTCAACCCCGGTCTCGTCAAAAAGCGTGCTATCGCTGAAGCCGCCCCTGGGTTTCGGGTAAAGGACTTTTACCCCTGGCGAGACGAGCTGCATGGCATCGGCATCACCGGTAACAATGATGCTTTCGATATCTTTTTCACTGGCCTGATGCACCAGAGACCCCAGAACATCATCCGCCTCATAGCCGTCAAGCTCATAGATAGGGATATGAAAGACCTCTACCAGCTCTCTTACCCGCCCCATCTGGCTCACCAGCTCACCCGGAGTCTCCGGGCGCTGTGCCTTGTACTGGTCAAACAGCTGATGCCTGAAGGTAGGAACCGGTGTATCAAAGGCAATGGCATAATGGGTAGGTCTCAGCTCATTAACCACTTTGAGCAACATGAGAGCGAAACCATAAACGGCACCTACCGTCTCACCGGTCTTGCTTACTGTCAGGGGAGGCAGAGCGTGAAAGGCACGGTGTACCAGTGCATTGCCATCAAAGAGCACCAACAGCGGTTTTTCCACACTCCGATTATATCAGAGTAGCCGCTGCGGGGCATAGTTCCAAAGCGGCCAACCCCGGGCAACAACGCCGTAGTAGCTCTGTCTTTTTCTACAGGCGAAATGTCAGAACGCTCTATGAAACTTGACGAAAAACATAATCCATAATAGAGTAGAGGTGGGTCAAGTAGACTGGGTGGCCGCCCGCCTCAGGTGGGAGGAAAGTCCGAGCTCCACCGGGCAGGATGCTGGGTAACGCCCAGGAGGGGTAACCCTACGGAAAGTGCCACAGAAACACACCGCCAGCGGTTGGCCATGCCAATGCGGGTAAGGGTGAAATGGTGAGGTAAGAGCTCACCAGCGGCCGGGTGACCGGTCGGCTGGACAAACCCCATCCGGAGCAAGACCTAATAGAGGGACTTAAGGACGCCTGGCCTGTCCCCGGGTTGGTCGCTTGACCCTGATGGTAACGTCAGGGCTAGATAGATGGCCACCGCCCCGAAGCTAATTCGGGGTACAGAACTCGGCTTACAGGTCTACTTGACCCGCAACTACAACCGGCAAGATAGCATTAAATTGACCTGGTAATTTCCTTCTTCGTTACCTTGTCCAAATCTTCGTCTATACTCAGCCAGCCATTACGTACAGCCAGTACCACGGCATGCGTCCGGTCGTTCGCGTTCAGCTTGCGCATTATGGACGTAATGTGGTTCTTGATAGTCTGTTCACTGATATTCAGGGCATTGGCAATACGCTTGTTGGGATTTCCCTCGGCAACATACTTTAATATTTCCATCTCCCGCAGACTGAGCGGTGTCATCAGTGTCTCTATATCTTTTATAGCGAAACTCTGGAAAAGATGCAGTACCTGTCTGGCCGTACTCGGCCGGGTAAGCAGGCTATCGTTTATGGGGTACTCACCCCGCGCCACCCGTCTCAGAATGGTAACAAGCTCCTCTGCCCCGATATCTTTACCGGCAAAAGCGACTGCTCCTGACTTGATAGCCTCAAAAAGCTGGTCGTCATCGGGCTCCGGTGACAGAATTACCACGGCTACTCTCGGGCAGTGTATCGCTATGTCACGGGCTATGTTAAACCCGTTGAGTGCCGGTATGCCCACATCTGCGAGCACCACATCCGGTGACAGACCCTCTATAATACTCCAGGTATCATCAGCAGACTCGCCGTCACCTATCACCTCTATATCTTCATAAGCTGATAGTGCCTGACGCAGTCCCTGGCGAAAAATGGACTGCTTGTCTACTATGAAAACACCGGTTTTACCTGTCTCCCTTTCTTCACTGATTACGCCTTCACTATTTTCCATGTATTCATCCACGCTCATGACATGACCTCACAATTAGTTAAAGATATAGGGCTTATATCAGGGCTGCTGCACCTTGACCTTCCTGGCTGAAGGGGCATCCTGCTTCCTTAACGCACAGAATACCTTGACCAGCTTGGGATCAAACTGCGTGTTACTATTACGCTCCAGTTCCTCAAGGGCCTCTTCGCTTGTCATTGTTCCTTCACGGTAGGGACGCGGTGAGGTCATAGCCTCGTAGGCATCGGCTACGCCTATTATCCTGGCATCCAGCGGAATATTTTCACCAGCCAGACCAGCCGGATAACCTGTCCCGTCATAACGCTCGTGATGGTATTGAATTCCCGGCAGGCAGGCAGCCAGCCCGTCTACATGCTTCAGTATGGATACTCCCAGTGTCGGGTGGGCATGTATAGGCTTCCAATCGTCCTCTCCCAGTAGCCCCGGCTTATTAAGCAGTTCATCGGCAATGCCGATCTTACCTATGTCGTGCAACAGCGCGGCAGTACGTATAACCGCCATCCTGCCCACGTTGCAACCAATAGCCTCGGCAATAGCCACGGCGTAGTTGCTCACCCGCTTGGAATGACCGTAGGTATAATGGTCTCTGGCATCCACCGTCGCCGCCAGGGCATAAATAGTGCTGATAACCTCTTTTTTGGAGGATGGCTCTTTCCCGTCGTGCCGGGCGCTGGCCACTACCGCGTCGGAGTAGAGGCATATCCGGTTGCCCCACTGCTTGGCGTGATACAGGGCGGCATCGGCACACTGCATCAGACCCTCACGCATAACCCCGTCGGTAGGCCACAGGGCGATACCGATACTGCAGGTTAACAAAACCCCCTGCGAGTCCATCGTCTGTTCAATTGTTTTACGAATTCGTTCCGCTACCTTACCGGCGTCACTTGAGGCGGTTCCCGGTAAAATAGCAGCAAACTCGTCGCCGCCATAACGGAAAGCTATATCTATGGATCTGAGCGAACCCTTGAGGCACTGCCCCACCTGCTTTATAACCTCGTCGCCGGCCAGATGACCGTGAACATCGTTATAACGCTTAAAAAGATCCAGATCTACCATAATCAAGGAAAATATCGCCCCAAAGCGCAGCCCCCTGCCGATTTCCTCCTCCAGACGCTCGTGAAAACACCGGTGATTGAACAGTCCGGTAAGTTCATCCGTATTAGCTCTCATCTTGGCCTCAGCATATAGCTGGGCGTTCTCCATAACCACTCCGGCTTCGGCAGCCATGGTCATAACCAGATCTAAATCTTCGTTTCGATAGCTGGAGCCATTCATTTTGGGGCCAATAGCCAGTATGCCAATTAGCGTATCCTTGTTCTTTATGGGGAAAAACAGCTCAATGCCCGATTCAGCCAGCTCTCCCCTTTCCTCTTCCCACAGGCCCTTAAACTGGGGGATTATCCTCACCTGTTCCCGGCTGAGAGGTCTTTTCTCGTTGGTTATCCAGGTGACAATAGGATTATCCTTCGCCAGCTTCATACGGCCTATGCGGCTACCCTTCACGGGGACACTGTACTGTATAGTAAAGTCACCGTTTGTGTCGTCCGGCAGATACAGGCTGGCGTCTCCGGTATTTATAGCCTTGGTTATAAGATTCAGCATGTTCTCTGCCAGCTCCTGCATGTTGAGAACATGGCTCATTTTATCGGCAAAGGTCAGCAGCATGTGACGGTAGTCATAAGCATCCCGATAGATTAAGCGTTCCAGCCGCTCCTGGACATTGTCCTTTATCGGGTAGAACAGTACGGCGATAAGAAGCGCTACGCCGGCGCCGGCGGCCATCGTCGTATAGCTCGCCTGCAGCTGTAAAGACTGTAAAACACCGAGCAGCAGGGCAATATAAATGCCAATAATACAGGCGCCGGTAGCGGCATACACCAGACTTCTTTTAATGATAATGCTGATATCCAGCAGTTTATATCTCACGATAGCATAGGTAATAAACAGAGCATTCAGCAAGTTACCCAGATGAGCAAGAGGATACTTGGTGATTTCAGGATGCACCTTGGACAGACCGGCGATCATCATTATTACAAAACCCGACAGCAGATAGGCTATCTTGTTACGCTCTACCGGATCCGCAGAGTGCCGATATCTCTGGATTAGCCCCGTTATGGCATAGCCGGTCATGGCAACACCATATATGGCAATAACGCCAACCCCAATCAGCGTGAATTCAATGTGAGGAGAAGAGCCCGCGCTGGCTGACTCCGTCACGACGTAAGCCACACGGTCCAGAGCAATGAGCGGGATGACGGCAATGAGCATTACATAGCCAATAATTACCCCGATACCGCCCGGCCTGTTCAGAAAGGAGCGCAGGAAATGGTAGTAAGCAACTATAGTGTAAACACCGGCCACCAGCATCAGGCTGGACAGCAACGTATTGATTTCAGGGACAAAATTGGCCGATATCAGAAAAGAACAAATAGCCCACAGGGCAACGCCCAGAATAAACAGGAGAAAGGTCTTATGTACCCATCTTAGCGGCTTATGCTTCAGGGTTAAGAATATCAAAACGGAATAAGCTACGCAGCTAAGCAGCGGCGTCAAGGTATAAATCATCTGTTTCTGCCCTCCTCCAGTCAATAACAAAACATAACTAATACGATTATGCCTACGAAAGTAAGGGGAGACAACAGCTACAAATAGTAATTTAGTACGCAGGTATATAGGACGATGGTACGGTTGTATGGGTAATTACCGGGGGGTAATCAGTACCTTTTCCGGGGCACCCAGCAATATATCAATTACTTTATCGGGGGGATTAACGTGGGGCGGCTTGAGGTGGGCCAGGTCGGCGCCTTCAGCCCGCTTCACGGCCATATAGTTCTGGAAGGCACCCATGGGGAGAATGGTCAGCCGGAATGTAGACAGACCGAACTCGTCGTCAATCTGGAAATAGTCCTGCTGCAGTATCTTGAGCTGGTCAACTATCCGGACGGCAATCTCCGCTTCGCTGAGGACGTTGCTCTCTTTCAGTTCCAGGTGAAGGTGCAGTATCGGGGTATCTGTCAGCTCCTTCTTGACCACCCAGTCCACATAGTCTATACCCGAGTTCTCTATGCCGTGCCAGATTATTTTCTCCGTAAAACAGGTGTGCGTGAAGGCAATAATACCATCAGCCCGGCTGTAAAAGGACATCTGCGGAATATCTATATTAAGCTCGTCGTTCCGGAGCGAGGTTATGGTGACAATATCACCCAGGCGGTACCTGGTGAACGGGCCGCCATGAAAATTGGTTATAACCAGCTCGTAATTCTGTCCCGCCTGCAGCTCATCCAGCAAGACAGTGGACGGCTGATACAGCGGGTTTTCCTGTTCCCGGAGCCGCTCGGACTCGGGTATGAACTCCAGAAAGCTGAAGTAGGGAACAAAGGTCATACCCTGGTAATCCCAGGTCTGCATGGCAATGATAAGGGTCTCGGTGCACCCGTAGAGGTCAAGGGGATACCTGCCCCACATATACTTTATCTTCTCCCGGTAAACCGCAGTATCCATGCCGCCCGCTATCAGCCCCTTCAGCTTCCATATATCACGGGGTAACATACCCCGCCGGCGCAGCTTGCTCTTGATAAAAGCCATGCCTAACCGCATTAACAGCCCGGGCTGGGAAAGCAGCGGTAGAATACTGATATTCTTGGTGCCCGCTCCGTCGCTGAACTGCTGTCCCACAGCCATAAGTACACTGGATATACCAAAAAGGACACCCATTCCCTCTTTAAAAGCCATGCGGAAACCCTGCGCCACCCGCTCCTCAAAAGGCATCTCTTCGGCCATATCCAGGGGTGGCATAAAAGTAAAGGGGAATTCCTGCGCTCCCCATCTCGCCCAGCAGCCCGAAGCATAAGGCGGGGGCGCTAAAATGTATAAGAATTTCTCATTCTCGTTCAGGGCGAAGTCACCCCGCTTCTGGCTGGTGGCAAAAATCAATATGGCAAGGAAAGTCTCCGCCATCTCCTCAGCGAGACGAGCCGTAACCGGCACCCACTTGAAGGCGTACTGGCCTGACCTCCCCGATGTGCGTTGCCATACGGCAGGCGGCATGGGCAGCACGTCTTCCCTTTTTTCCATTAAGTACGTGGCATAATCCTTATAGGTAGTGAGCGGCACCGTCATCCTGAATTCTTCCACGCTGGTGGGCATAGCACCCCTCATTACCTCGCGTCCAAGCTCGCATTTCTTTAGTAGCTCTATTTGCTCCAGCAGCAGACGCCGCTGGATGACCATACACTCCTCCAGGCTAAGGTCAATAAAACCGCAGCACTTTTGCCAGAGCTCTTGTTTCCTACCCTGCCTGAGAAGCTCAACTGCGCTTGGCATTTGCTATCGCACCCTGACTTCCTTACTTACCACAGCCCGTCCTGAAACCCAAAACCATTTTTACCTCCCCACTCGCCCCTTCATAAGCCACCCACCGGTACCATCAGTCACCGGCTGGCAGTAGTATACATCTTATTTACGTTATATTAAATATATTATATTACACCCGGCTGTCAACCCGGTCCATAATGATATCAGTTTGTCCAATTCAGCCTTTGGACTCTCCTGTACCGAAGCAGCCAGCCGGCCGCTATCCGTATTTAAATCAGGTCCCGCGCAACATAGGAGCCGATATAGCCGAAACCGCCCCGTATCAGTATTTTTCATTTCCCAGGGCTCCTTTGTTTAGCCCAATCAAAAAGCCGCGTTATCATGAAGCTACCTGATACCAGCTTCAAGCGCCGCCTATTTTTCCTCTATGGTAATTCGTGTCATAGCATCGCCGGGTCTTATCTGGTTAAGCACATCCATGCCCTCTACTAACTGACCGAAAACAGCGTGCCTGCCGTTCAGATGCTCCTGGGGAGAAAAGGTGATAAAAAACTGGCAGCCGTTGGTATTGGGGCCAGCGTTAGCCATGGACAAAGCGCCGGTTACATGGGAGCGGCCGGTAACCTCGTCGGCAAAAGAATAGCCGGGATTACCGGTCCCCGTCCCGGTGGGGTCTCCCCCCTGGGCGACAAAGTCCGGAATGACACGGTGGAAGGTAGTCCCGTCGTAGAACCCCTCGCGGGCAAGAAACACAAAATTATTAACCGTTGTCGGGACATCACCGGCAAACAGCTCAAGAACCAGGTTACCCCTTTCTGTCTCAATAATAGCACTATACTCTTTACTCGTGTCAATGGTGAGTGGCGGCGGTGCCGCATAGGTTTTGCGTTCCATAATACTACTGCCTGCTCCTTAAAATATATTTTTAAGCCTCTTTTTCCCGGTTATACCCGGAACCGGCACACAACCAGTCTACTGAGCGTAAAAACGGTAGCCTGAGCCGGGTATTTTAATGATAATATCGGGTAGCGGTACCTCTCCCCTTAGCTTTTGCTTCAAATGCTCTATATTCATCTTGAGCAGTGTCCTGCGTTCACCAGAGGCATCACCCCAGACCGCCACCTCCAACTCCTTTTCAGGTAGTACGTGCCCCTCATTATTTACCAGAGTGTAGAACAGCCGGTACTCGGCGGGCGTGAGGGCCACGGGACGGCCGTCAACGCTGACCTCATTTGCTGTGAAGTCAAGCTGAATCCTGTCCGAGCTATAAGATAATATGAGCTTTGACTCAACTTCACTGCTCGCCGTTCCGGGTGCTTCCCTGAATAAACCCCGTATCAAAGTAGCGATAGCCGGCGGGACTTCTTCTTTAACTGTATGCTTTCCACTCAGTATTTCCTGCCGCAGGGGCAGGCTTATCTTCTGCACACAGTTTTCCAGGTGCGAGATTTCCTGCTGGCTAAAAGCATCATGAGAGTAACTGGCTATCACCATTGCCCCGAACACATCTCCTGCCACTTTAAGAGGCACATAGACTGCGGATTTGACGCTGCTTTCCAAACCGTCCTGGTCTACCATTAAGCTGTTTATTTTAGCCGGATCTTTTTCTTCAAGAGCTTTCCCGTAAGCTATAACCTGGGGCATAGCGGTAGCCGCCAGCGGTACCGTTTCTACCACTATATCCCTTGAGTCATTAACCGTCCCATCAGCGATAAACAGGTGAACGTCACTTCCTTCAATTATACCTACCGCCGACCAGTCTACACGAGCTGCCCGGCGTATCTCGGCCACAAAATCCTGGTAAAGGTCAGCCGGCTCCTGTTTCGGAACCGTATCAACCGGGCCACGCGCTTTTAACTTCTTCGTCTTGACCAAGACTCTGTGATATATATCGGCCTTATCCAGAGCTACACCAACCATACCGGCTAAGACCGTCAATAACTCCACGAACTCCTTGCTGAAACCCTTCTTGGCACGGCTAGCGATACCCATTACCCCCTGTATACGGTAAGTCCGCAGGGGAACGGCAGCCAGAGAATAAAAGCCCGCCTGGTTAAATGAGGATAAACCACGCCCCCGGTCATGAGACAAATCGGGAATAACCACGATATCACCCAGTCCCGCCACCTGCCCGCCGACGCTGTGCCCCATACCCATAGTCCCCAGTTCCAGCTTCATATCTGAGCTAAAGCCGCGATAAGCCGCCAGCCACAACCGGTGGTCATCAAGAGTAATTAGCTGAAACCAACAGCAGTCTACCTCCAGGACATCAAGCAGGGTATCCAGGACCACGTCAAGAAGCTGCTGAGGCTCATTGGTTACGGACATTACCTCGCTGACCACACTTACGACAGATAATACGCTCTCGACCTTCTTATAATTATCAGTCATAGCCCATCAGAATGACGATACGGGTAAAACTCTACCGCATTATAGCTTACTTCAAGAAGACAATAAAACTCCGCTAACTCAACAGACGCTCACGGATATTGCTACCTGAAGCGAGGTTGTCCAGGCCCTAATATTAACTACCCTTGATAAAGTACTGTCACCGGACATTATCTAGCTTTAGCCATTGCCAGTTAACAGAGCTAGCTTGTCCAGTACCTCTTTTAATGCTTCCAACTCTCTCCCGTAGCCAGCCCAGTCCCCATCCCGGAGATACTGCTCGGCCCTGTCGTAATGCTGCTGCGCCTCGTCTATCAAGACGGATATATCACCGGGTACTTCGGGTTCCTCCGGAACTTCCGGCGCGGACGGTTCTTCAACAGGTTCAGCCGGTGGAACTCCCGTACCAAAGATAGCTGCCAGGCTTTCCCTCAGGGTACGTTCCATGGCTATCTGGTCGCCGGCAGCCACGATGACACGCTTCAACTCGGGAAGACCGCCTGCCTCCGCCTGCAGGAAAATGGTCTCCACGTAAAGCTCGGAATCAGCGAGGGGAATTAACAGCAAGTTACCGCGTATAACCCGTGAACCGCCGCGGCTCCACAGTGCCAGCTGTTCCGTTATCACCGTATCCTGCTGTATCCGGTTCTCTATCTGGCTGGGCCCATAGACCAGCCGCTCTTTGGGGAAATTATAGGCAAGCAGCCTGCCGTAGTTATCGCCATCGCAGCGAGCGGCCAGCCAGCCGATGGTATTATTTTTGTTTGAGGGCGTGAAAGGCAGCATCATCAGGAACTCTTCCTTATCCTCGTCAAGCAGGCGCATGATTACATAATAGGGCTCCATCGGCTGCTCATTGCCGTAAAAGACCTCCTTGGGCACTGCCCAGAGGTCTTCCTTGTTATAAAATACCCGGGCATCACGCATGTGGTAGCTCTGGTAAACAGAAGACTGGATATAGAACATGTCCTCGGGATAACGCAGGTGGACACGTAGCGAATCCGGCATCTCTGCTATGGGGATAAAGAGGTCGGGGAAGATAGCCTGATAGGTATTTATCAAAGCATCGTCCGGCTCGGTTACATAAAAAGTCACATCGCCGTTATAGGCATCAACCACCACTTTAACACTGTTCCGGATATAGTTCAGCCCACCTTTATATGGTTCGGAGTAGGGATAGCGGTCAGTGACAGTATAGGCGTCCTGTATCCAGAGTAGCCGTCCATCCTCAATAACCACATAGGGGTCGTTGTCCAGCTTTAAAAATGGTGCCAGATGGCTCACCCGCTGACTGATATTGCGGTAATACAGAATCCGGCTCTCCGGAGTGAGCTCACTGCTGATAAGAATGTTGAAATCACCAAACTCCCAGGCATAAATAAGCCGCCGTATGAGATTGCCTACACCCACCCCGGCATCGCCCTCGTAAAAGCTGTAAACGTTCTCATCGCCCATGGGATAGTCAAATTCCTCGGTCTTCGTCTTTACGATTACGTGATTACTTGTTTTCTCACCGAAGTATATCTCCGGACGCTCAATATCAAAATAGCCGACAGGCGGTATATCCTTGACCAGCAGTATCGGTAACCCTTCGGAACTTATCTCGTTAACCGGGCTCAGGGCAACACCATAGCCATGAGTAAACTGGAGCTGGCGGTTGACCCAGGTCTGCGCTTCACCGGCCAGCTTCTCGGCAGACATCTCACGGGCTGACAGCATTACCTGGCGGTACTCCCCGTCAATTACATAGCGGTCCACATCTACATCGCGGAAGTCATAGTAGAGCCGGATGGCCTGTATCTGATTATAGGTATCCCGTAAGGGGCGATGGTCCCAGAGCCGGATATTGTTGATGGTAACCTCATTGTCTTCTATATCCTGGGCGCTGGGTGTTTTTTCGGCAGGGAAGGACTGCTCCTCTACCCTGTCCAGAGCAAAGGCATCCCTGGTGTACTGAATATTGTACTCTATATAGGGTGTCTCCCGGGCCAGCTCGCTGGGCTGCACCTGGAAGCGCTGTACTATGGCGGGGAAGATAACGCCCACGATAATAACAGCCCCTATCAGGCCGCCGATACTGTAGAGCGGCCAGCGGAAATTACGACGCCATATGGAGACAATGAAGACTATCATACATAAAAACACCAGGCCAAATATAATCCACTGTGCCGGCAACTTGGCGTTTATATCTGCATAGCTCGCACCAAAGACAACGCCGCGCCGGGAATATACGAGCTCCCAGATACCAATCCATAAACCCCAGGCAAAAAGTGCCAGAATAGCGCAGGCCAGCCCGCCGATATGAGCCAGCACCGGCCGGGCATAGTCAAACTTACGACGCTGAATGCCATAACTGATAAGATATATCCCGGCGCTGGCGATAAGTATTACTATCAGGAGAGCCAGCAGCCAGCCCCGTATCATATCCATAAAAGGCAGCGAGAAGACGTAAAAGCTAATCTCCCTGCCAAAAACCGGGTCGTCTAAACCAAATGGCTGTCGGTTAAAGAACTGGAGTACAGTTTGCCACTTGCCCTGTGCTACCATGCCGAATATAAGGCCGAATAGCGCCGTCACCAGGATAATAGTCCAGCGGGACATGCTCTGCAGTTGGTGCATAATAGACCAGGGCCACAAACGGCCTTCATTTCTGGGGGTAAGGCGCGTAGCCAGCACCAGGTTCCCGAAAAAAAGACCGCCAGCTATTATCGCCGCGCCGAAAAATAGCAGTACCCGGGTCTTCATAATAGTAGTGTAGACACTACCGTAACTCAGGCTGCTAAACCAGAGCCACTCAGCATAGACACCCTTTAGTACGCTTAAGATAATGAGCAGGATAATGATCCCGGCCAGTATTGATAATACCCTGCCCGGGGCAGACCTGTGTCTGGTTCCCGGCGGAGGCTGTTTACCCTCATCTTCTGGAAACCAGCGTTGCCATTTTCGAGAATCAAACGCGCTCAACCTGCTTACCCCCTCCCTGCCAGACTACGGCTAACAAGCCCACGCTATACAGTTTCCACCCTGATTTGACCGGGCGTGAACCCGGAGTCCGCATACAAAAAAGGATAACATGCCGTATTGTTATCGGTCAATATTCCTCCGTCAAAAGCTCGCCACCTGAGGTACGAAATAAGAATTGATAGAATATTTGTTATATGGCTAGACAGCAAGATGAGGCAGCATGGGCGTAATAACTGATGATTTGCCCTATAGATCCGACATTGAAAGAATGTTGGGAGATGGAGGCATCGAAGTCTTTGCCTAATATAATAGATTTAGACATTCACTGTTTAAACGATAGACCTCTCTATAAGTTGTAAAAAAGCTGGCAAAAGCACCGATAAGCTTAAATCTTCTATAGAACCGATTTAATATCAAGACCTATTACTGCTGATATATTTATACAGATATTTCTTACTCGCACCTTAAATATAAATTAGCGCCGTTTACTCTATAAGCAGACCTCCGAGCTGTCTTTCGAACGCTGGAGAACCCTCTCGTCAAACCATACAATCAGAGGCGGCATTACCAGAATAGTGCTTATCAGGCACAGGAAAACTGCGATAACTGTGGCCAGACCGAAATCACGAATCATGACGAAGTTTGAGGCTATCAACACACCGAAACCGCCGAGGGTAGTCAGCGCGGTAGTCACAATAGCACGGCCTATCCGGGATATGGCTGTTACCATGGCATCGCGGGGTGATTCACCCCGGCGCATCTCCTCTTCATACCTGCCGAGCAGAAGCACCATGAACTCGGTACCGATACCGATAATGATGACGCCCAGGATTGAGGTAAGCGGGTTCAGGGGAATGCCGATAAGATACATGTCCAGGGACGACCAGGCAATCACCATACCGGCCGTTATTATGGCAAAGACAGCACGGGTAAGCCGGCGGTAAACTATGAGCAACACCAGAAATATGGCGCTCAGACATATTATATTCATGAGGAGCCTTTTACCCGATATGGCATCCACCGTCCCCGAGCCGAGCGCCAGAGAACCGACCGGGGCTATGCTCACGCCATCCGGCACCCGGGCATCCTGCTGCATCACCTGTATCAGGTCATGGGTCTGCTGCAAGGATATATACTTAATATTAAAGGAAAGGCTGGCCATCGTTCTATCGGCGGAGACAACCCGCTCCACGAATGTAGACGGGGCACTCTCAAGTATCCGGTCAACCTGCCCGGTATCGGGAATTACACCGTCAGCGGCTGCACTAACGAGGGTAGCCGGGCTGCTCACCGAGATAATCTCAGGGTACAATGCCAACTCCGTATCCCCGTATGCCTGCATCCAGCTTAAAACTTCCGGTTGGGTAACGTCAGCCGCCTCTACCATGAAGCGGATTTCACCTCCGGAGTCCAGAATATCGCGCAGCTCCCGCGTCTCTTCCAGCGCGACTATATCCTGGGGCATAAGCTCTTCGTAGTCGGTATTGGTGGGCAGCCAGTGGTCTACCACACCACCGGCGATACCTACTATCAGAGCTATCAGGAAGATGGGCAGCGGTTTCTTTACCACGAACCTTGCTATCCGCGCCAGTATCCTCTCAATGCGCCCGCCCGCTTCTATAGATGCCGACTTCAGCCTGGCGATAGGCGTCTTCCTGTCGCCCAGATACACGATGCTGTAAAGCAGGAAAAGCCCGACCAGGTAGCAGAAAATGGCACCTATAGCCAGCATGAGCCCAAAATCCTGTACCATCGGCACCTCGGATATATAGAGTGTGATAAAGCCGATAACCGTAGCCAGCAAAGCCACGCCCACCACGGGAAACATGATTTTCAGCGAGGTAATAATTGCCTCGGCCACCGAACCGCTTCTGGTCACCTCTTCCTGGTAACGGTTATGGAACTGTATGGAATAATCAATACCCAGACCCACAAGCACAGGCAGTACCGCCATAGTCGCCATGGACAGGGGCACCGAGCCATACCCCATCAGACCGAAAGTCCACAATGCACCTATGCCCACCATCAGCAGTGAAAGAAGCCGCCAGCGCACCCGGAACATGAATATGAGGATTATGAACATGACACCGATGGCAAGTCCCAGGAGCATCGCCATATTGCTGCCTATGCTATCCGTGATAGCGGCGATTATCTTGGCATCACCAATCACCGTGACGTCTACATTTGCCAGCGGACGTGTCACAAAGAATTGCTCAATATCCTCTGCCGCCTGCAAAGCCACCTCGTCATCCATATTCCCGGCCGGCGTAACGATAATGAGGGCATGCCCGTCATCCGGGGCCAGAAACTCGAGAGCCGGATTTATTGAGCCATCCGGGCTGTAGAGGACAGCGTCCACGAAGGCGGGGTTCGCCAGCGACGGCTCTCCCACCTGCTGCATTTCGCCAAGCTGAGACTGGAATTGCTCCAGCACCTGAGACTTGGCCATCTCCACGACAAGCTCCTGCTCTGCTGGGCCCAGGCCCTGTGCCAGCGCTGCCGCCGTTGCCTGCCGGACGGCATCCTCCACGGCACGCGCCAGTTCAGCCTCCAGCATTTCCCGGCTACTCTCGGCTTCTTCCACCGCCAGATCCAGAACCGTAACCGGACTGAGAATAGCCCGGAAACGCTCGTCCTGAGCAAATTCACGCTCAAACTCGCTGAGGACTATTAAGTTATCGGAAGAGAAGATATCGTCAAGCTCGCCGGACAGCAGTACAGTGATTGGCTCGCTACCGAACTGTTCCTCATAGCGGGCATTGTTGCGGGAGACATCAGACTCAGGAGAAACCAGCGTGCTGAAGCCGGACTCGGTCCTGGACATGGTTATGCCCGGCACGGCCAGCACCGATAGTAAGACCACTATTATCACAAACAGCCACGGTCGGCGCTCTACAAACCGGGCCAGTATTTCGGGTATTCTCTTCATAGGATTTCAATTCCTCTGTCTTTTTTAATCTTAAGTGGCAAGCCAGCCGGCACCGGCCTTATCTTTTATATTACTGAGCAGGAACCCGGCCACCTCGGCTGACTTATCAAGCTGTTCCGGGCTCAGACCAGCGAGCAGCTTCTCCATCTGAAACCGTCCCATCGCCCATAACCGGCCGGTAATCTCCTGTCCTTTTGGAGATAGCTCGCATATAACCACCCTGCGATCTTCCAAGTCAGCAACACGTGTCACCAGCCCCTTTTTAACCAGGTTATCGGCAATACCGGTAGCTGTGGGCAGGGCAACATTAGTAGCGGCAGCAATGGAGCTCATCCGGCTCGGGCCTTCGGTATGCAGGACCAGCATTACCCGCAGCTGGGCAACCGTGAGGTCAGAAGACAACCACTCCTCGGTAACACCGGGCATAAGAATACCGTATATTCCCTCGGCAATTTTCAGAATGTTCCGAACCTGAGATTGTTCATCCTGCTGCATTCTATTCGTCCTTTATTAATTATTAATATTTTATTAATATTACGGTTTAACCGAAATATATTTTAACAAACCCGCTACCTCCCTGTCAATCCCGGAAATAACACGGTTGGACTTTACAAAGACCTGCCCGGAAGCTAAAATTAGTAAGGTCTGGCGGGAGTAGCTCAGTGGTAGAGCATCTGCTTCCCAAGCAGAGGGTCGCGAGTTCGAGCCTCGTCTCCCGCTCCAGATTTTATGCTCTATCTGTAGGTTTCCCCGTAGCACCTTGCATTTCAAGTCAGTTTGCTTAACAGTGCTTAATACCTAAACACCCGCATTGTAAAAGGGGGAAACGTTTTGTTCTCCCCTTTCCTCTGTGAGCATATAATATTTATTCAAACGGTAATACTACAATCATGATAATTGCATATTGATAACCTTGATTGTAAGAAACCAAAGGGAATATACTAAAAATATTATGGGCGCATAGGGGGTATACTATGGTTGAGATTGCAACTATTACAGCTCTCGTATCTCTTTGTCGAATAGCTATGGAAGGTGGAAACAAAACTATAGAACACTTTAAACAGAGACAGCTCTCTGAAGCTGAAAAGGAATTGATGATTGCCGCCGCAAAGGATGGTGAGTTTGGTATTCTATCTGTCGATGAAATTCCAGACTGGGTAAGAGCAGGGAACAAGAATTTCCCTGACGATACGACAAATGACCCCGCAATTGCTATTAAGTACATTGAAGCATTTAAGAATCTATGTGAACGCGGTTATATCTCTTACGATACAGGAAGCTTATTCAGGTTAACATCAGCAGGGTTTAAAAAGGCCAGGGAATTGGCTACATAATAATCGTATTTCTTAGATTTGGCGCCATTACCCCCTTCACGGTATCTTATATACTCAAGTTGTAATTATGCAGGAAAATGAGAGACTCCTCTATTTATATTCACCCTGTCTATTTATAAATACACCCCCCTTTTGCTATAATCAAAGAATAATGCTTTACTGGTGCTATCTGGGCAGCCCGTACCTTGCTGAAATGCCGGAGGCAGGTAGATGAGAAGCAAACTTACGTGGTCAATCTTCTGGACACTGGCGGCTGTTTTCGTCATAGCCGTTCTATTTATGGCCGTGCCCGCGTTAAACAAGACTGCTAGAATGGATATCGTTATGCTCACCGTGGGCATACTGCTGGTAATACTGGGAGGACTGCTAATCTTTCTCACTGTCAGGGAGGACGTGCGCGGTTTAATGCGGGCTTTCCTGATACTTACGGGTGCCGCAGCCGCCGGTATTACGGTAAGCGTACTGCTGCATAACACCGTCTACGGTCTATTTATCCACTTTTTCGGGGAAGATTTCTGGGCGGGAATTAATATGCCGGACGAGCCAGTCTTCTTTATCCTGGGACTGGTGGTTTGCCCGCTTGCCTATCTGACCGGCAGTATCGGCAGCATAGTGCTTGCCCGCAGAGTCCGGCAGTAAGGAGACTTAGCCCCTCCCCACTTAGCTCACGGAATAACCCTGACCGTGTTTTCCCAAAGATATTCTTGACTACCCCGGTCAATTTGTATAGGATAAGAAAGTCCGCACTTAAGTGTTAAACCAGAAAACGGCGGCCGGGGATGGCTGCCGTGGTGGTTCTCTGCGGCACTGACGGGCAGTCCCGCAGAGACGGTCTTCGGTCTTTTCACATTCAGGAGGCCAAATGCTTGATGACAGCTCAATCTCAGGTGAAGACATAGCATCCGTACAGAACAAGCCTTCGAATTCTCCGGCGCTGGCAGCCATTGTCGTTATTCCCGATAGCTACGAGACGGTACGGCATACGATGGAATATTTAAAAAAGCAGACTGCCGCCGGGCAAATGGAAATTATTTTTGTTGTACCCGCACCGGCACAGATTAAGCTTGACGCATCCGAGCTAACGAGCTTTCACAGCTGGCACATCGTTGAAGTAGAAAAAATAGACTCCATTGCCGAGGGCTCTTGCGCCGGCATACGCAAGGCGCACGCCCCCGTTATTGCCCTCACCGAAGACCATGCCTTCCCGGACAGCCGATGGGCCGAGCTATTTATCGCCGCTCACCAGAAGCCCTGGGCGGCCGTCGGCCCGTGCATGCGCAATGGAAACCCGGATAACATGGTGAGCTGGGCGGACTACTATCAGGCGTATGGCGAATGGGCTTACCCGATAGCACCCGGGCCGGTACGCCATCTGCCCGGACATAACAGCAGCTACAAACGGGACGTCCTGCTTGCCTTCGGTGACAGGCTGGAAAACCTGATGCAGGCTGAAAGTGTGCTGCACCGTCATCTGAAGGCAAAGGGGTACGAGCTTATGCTGGAATCACGTACCGGCACCACGCATATTAATTTTGCGGACTGGTCACGCTGGATACCAGAGCAGTACTACGCCGGGCGCATGTTTGCCGCTACCTGGGCACTAAGCTGGTCATGGCCGCGCCGGCTGTTTT
>Ga0075115_10000582_pt1 | contig 18086 bp, 14 predicted proteins | sample AntAceMetag02UKH_FD_69785 | JGI IMG/M metagenome (GOLD analysis project Ga0075115, IMG submission 69785) | Saline lake microbial communities from Ace Lake, Antarctica - Antarctic Ace Lake Metagenome 02UKH | ecosystem: Environmental > Aquatic > Non-marine Saline and Alkaline > Saline | place... | reverse complement strand
GTACCGATATATGCCTGAACCACCAACTTTGGTCGAATAAATCTCGAAACAAGTCGGAAGTTTTGAACCCGCATCAACAGGACTCGGAGTAACCGTTATGAGGATTGATCCGGCTGCTGCTACAACACTGGTTGACTCAACTGCTACGCTCGCCATTGATCGACCATAAGCATTGCGAGCAACCACTCTGTAAGAGTATTTAACCCCTGAAGGTCGAACAGTGCTTACTGCGAAAAGTGATCCTGTAGTGCCTGCCTGGTTCGTCAATGCAACAGTTGGGATGGTTGGGGCCTTATCAGACGTGGCTCCCTCAATCCATGTTGCACTGGTATTGTCGTAATACTGAGGAACAGATTTTGACTCATAGGCCATGCCCAGGAGTTTGTCCATTCGAGGCATCATTTGGCCATAGGCGGTCATGATGCCAGTGATTTTGCCACCGATGGTGACTCCACCGCTTCCCATTTCTACGATTTTTCTGTCACCAGTCGAAGCTGCACCGGATTCGATTATCGTTGAAAGGTTTTGAAGGCCAGCAGGAGAAACATAAACTTTCGAATTCTCCACATGGCCGTTGCCCTCAGTAATCAATTGGCCCATAAGGTTGAATGTGGACATTGTTACCGATCCACCCCTCATATCTTTGATCTGGTCAGAGGACTGTCCAGAAATAGTCGTTGCGAGACCGTCAATAGACTTCGGAATCCATGTACTGTTTGACGAGTAAAGTGCAATATTAAGGTTCCTTAGAAGCCTTGTCATCGCAGCTCTCTGAGAAAGGGTCCTTTCGTCAACTATGGTATTCGTCGCCTCTGCAACGTCACCAACAGTCCAGCCCTCACTCATGAATTTTACAATGGCGATTTGCTTCTGGATATCGGGATCTCTGAACTCAGGATTCTCGATTTGTCCAACGAAACCACCATCATTGATACCAACGCCAATTTTCTGGTCATACTCTTCAACCGTAGAAAAGGCTTTGATTTTGTTAATGTCTGACCACAGAGTAAAGTCTGTGATATTAAGAGTGAGGTCCGCAAGCATTCCCTCAAGGGATTGCATTGACACCGCACCACCACTGCTTCCCGCGTAAAGCTCTCCGGCACTACCTGGGGCAAGAAGGGCTTTGCTCAGGGCCTCGAATTGAGATGCACTCGACACCCCCATTTCGCTGTCTGCCAGCATGAGAATTTCTTCGCTTAACATTACTTACCCTCCTTGATTAAATTGCTTATGATTTGACGCTGTGCGAGGTTAAGACGGTTAACGTCTTTGCCGTTCGATTCGAAGGCTGACATAACCAGTCCCGCATTAGAGTCACCATCTTTCATGGCCTTTTCAAGAACAGCATAAATCTCACGCTGTCCATCAGCAGAGACCACAATGGGCTCTGCTTTTTGCATTGGGACAACATTTGACACGGCACCTTTACGGCCTGTTGGCTGGGAAAGATACTCCCCCATTCCCTTTGCTTGCTCTACCTGGACCCTTGCAGATTTCGACATGAGGCTGAAGGTATCTTCAGATTTCGCAGAGATCATGTCTATTTGAGAAGACATCCCCTTGATTGCTTTTGCCATAACGGAATTAAATTCCATCTGGCCTTCGAGAATCGGCTTGAGGTCAATCATTTCAACAATTGCACCCTCGGCATCAGTGTCGAATTCAGAAATCGCTTTTGACATGTTCTCGCCAAAAACTCCTACTTCTTTCGCCATTTTGCCACAGGATTTTTTGTTTTCCTTCATATAACGTTTCATGTGCTTCTTCATGAAATTCTCGTTATAATCATCTTTGTCTTTGTCCTCATCGTCCTCGTCGGAATCTTCGTCTTCCCCTCCCTTTTCAGCCTTGACGAATAGGTCCATTTCTGGAACCTCTTCACCAAGAGCCTTTTCGAGAGTTTGGAGGGAATCGACGTTCTCGTCGAAGGCTGCAATTATTTCGTCTGCATCCTCTTCTGAAATTCCTTTTTGTAACAGTTCATCTTTCGTTAACATGTTACTTTCTCTCCTTCAATGATTTGAAATATTTATCGATAAGCCCGTAAGACTTATCGGCAAAATCCTTTTTTCCCTTCTTTTTGAAGTGTTTCATATACTCTGCTCTTGTGGCAGGGATTTTCTTCTGCTTGATTCCGATAATTGTGTCAATCAGGTCCAGCCCCTCGTCCTCACTCAGGGTGAGTGATACCGGAGCACCCTCAAGGGACTGTTTCGTGACTACGCCACCGCTGGTGTTGCTGGTGTCACTCACGCTCGATGGGGCCATCAGGGCCTTACACAGGACCTCTTCATTGGCCGATACATTGGCAAGATTGGACGAAAATACGCCCATGTCGTCGAATTCACAGATGATATCATTGGCTTTCTGTAAAAGCCGGACATTCATCCCAGAAGATCTGTTTATAACTTGGTTGGCCGGAGCTATGGCGAGGTGATCCCATTTGATTTTGGGAATCACTCGGTGTTTTTTGTTCGTGGAGTCCATGGCCTCAAGAACCATTTTGGAACCGCCTACGCTGGCAGCATACACGGGCTGACTGGCTTCAAGGTGAGGTAACATCTTCTGAACCTCGGCATGTCCCTTGGTGAGCTCTGCCGTGACTATAGGGAGACCGTTCTCCCATCGGAAGGCAACAGGCTTCCCGATAATTGCAGAGTTCTTTTCGCTTTTCGTAGAGGCTGGGTTTTTAGAATCATGCCAGAAGTCAATCACCCCAACGTCAAGAAACTCCTTGACCGCTTCAGGAGAGAACGCCTCTTTAAGGACAACTTCGCCCTCAGAGTCCTCGGTGAGATGGTTGGCAATAATATCAACGGAAACTACTTTATCATTGCTGGCCTTTTCAAGCATGGATATGGAGAGCCCGTGAATTTCCAGGAGCATGTTTGATTCCTCTTAAAAATCATTAACATTATCCTTTTGGTTCACGGGTTTTTAATGTTGTTGAATACTGCGATAATAGTATGTCCTTATGAATGTGTCAAGTATTTATTTTTGTTATAGATTTGCACCACGCACACTTTATCTCGGTGTTGCCTGTTCTCTTGTCGGTGTACATGAGTCCTACGTTTCTGTAGAGTATTTCGTCATCATTCTCTATGAGACATATACGTCTACAATTTGAACAATATGTGTTTTTAGCGTTTTCGATTTCTATGAAACCTGGTCGTTCTAACATTTAGTTATTCTCCCTTCGGTTTTGCCGTCTTGGGTTTATTTTCCTTTTTTTTGCTCATCTCTTTGCCTTTCTGTTTGATGTTCTCACCTGTCTGCTCGACGGCTCCCGCAGCAGGGGCCACAGAGTCCTTACCTGAGAGAGCGTCTGCCAGGATAGATGCAACCTTTTTCAAGGCACTTTTTATCGTGGTCCTTTGGGACTCGTCGAGGCCACCGGTTTTCTCATCTTTTTTATCTTCTTTGCCATTAGCCTTGGGTTTATCGTCCTTTTTCTTGCTGTCGCCACCGTTGATCTTTTTGGGTGCCTTCCCGTCTGCTTTGCCACCCTTGACAGGCTTCTGGTCCCATTCTTTTGTCGGCTTCTTTTCGCCAGAAACCGGCACCCACTTACCCTCAGCGACTTTTTTCATTTTGCCCGATACCGTCCCCACGGGAACCTTTTTCCCTTTCTCAAGGGCATCCAGCAATAACCGGACCCCTGGGTGAGAGGCTTTTTGGAGAGGCTCGTCTCCGATATTCTTCCACTCTCGCTCGGTCTTATTTACATTTATCGGCTGGAGTATGGCTTTAATCTCGTTGCCGACTTTGAATACTGCTGGTGAAGTTTCCCCAGAGAGATGAATGGCAGCATCCGGAAATTTACTCCTTAGACTGGCAACATAATTAGCATTGAGAAATGCTGTGCTTTCGCCATCTGAGAACTCAAGAGGTTTCGCATCTGCGGATTCATCATATTTACCCGTGAACTTTGCCTCTTTTTTACTTATAATGCTATCCTCTGGTATAACCCGTTTGTATTCTGGGAATGCCCCATTGCCCCTACTCGTTATATTTCGCAGTATCTCTTCATCTGAGTCTCCAGGGTCACTTTTCTTTTGTCGTAAAAACTCTCTCTGCTTATTTGTGTTGTAAATTTCATCGGAAGTATTCTTGTCCAGTATCATCGCCTGTCCGTCGGTCCATACCCCTTCAGCCTGACCCTCCGAACTATATGAAAATAGCGATCTCGAATCTCGCAAATTGTCATTGATCATATTCTTTGGTTTCAACACCTTGAATACTTCCCTTTCATTAGCATCTTTGATATTTTTAGTCTTTATCCTGTCATACGACAACTTTTCAGCACCAGCATCGTAAATGCCTCCGGCCTCACCCGAGTCTTTGCCCCCTCCGGCATCTGCCCCCACTGTGCCTTTGTCACCGAGGCCATACTTCTTTTTAAGATCTGGGTAATCTTTCAATACTTCCTCTGAAACCTTTTTGCCCTCTTTGAGTGCAATTGCTATAATATCTCTGTGATCTTTTTTCCAATCCTTAAAATATTCTTTTTGTCTTATATATTCAGAAGATGCAGCAATCCCTCCTAAATCTTTTATTCCTTTTGCTGTTGGAACTTTATATTTATCAAGTTCTCTTTTTTTATATTCTCCATATTCCTTCTTTGTCATTTCAGTAAAATCATTTTCACCCTTTGATTCCGGCATGGTATCGAAGTTCTCTTTTTCCTTGGCCTCTTGCTCTCTTCTATATATTTCAGAGTTAACATCTCGCACCTTCTCTCCGTCCTCTGTCGAGATTTGTGCCCCTTTATCATCCAATTCCTTTTCAATCTTTTTTAATTCTTCAGTGCTATTCCCTTTGAACCGTTCTTTCAATCTTCTGTCGTTTCCTTCGCTAACAGTCTCTCCTTCGGCCGCTTCCAGTTTTTCTTTAACTTTATCAGCAGCTGTGCTTTTGTCGCCAGAGTTTTGCTCCAATATCTCGTTTATTTTAGACAGGGACATTTTGCCCGCAGTTTCACCAGTAAATATATTTTTAGACTCATCACCCCAGAAATCAGAAACCTCTTTCCTGTATTTATCATAAAAATCATCATAGTCTTTTTTTGTTATTATATTCTTCTTCTCTTGGTTAAAAAGTTTTTTTGCAATTTTTTCGTTCTCTTTTTGTATCTTGTAATTTTTTTCTCCGAATTCTTTTGAATGTGTAGATAAATACTTACCAAGGCTTTCCATTGGTCGAAAATCTTGATTAAATTTTTCATCAGCATCTATCTTTTCTTTATTTTTATTTTTAACATCTTTTTCTTTTTGGTCTTTCCAGAAATTCTGTCTCTCCAAGAAATAAGATTTTTCTTCTGGAGAAACATTATAAGTACCACCCTCTTTCCCTGAGTATTTCAAAATATCATCATAAATAACGTCATCCATCAAATTATCCGTTTGTGTTTTAGATGGCTTTTTTGATAGATAGAAGTCGCCTGTTTTGGCGAAATAGTCAATAGCCTCTGCTTTCGTTTTGCCTTCGCCCTTAAACCATGAATGATGAGTAAATTTATTATTTAACCCGCCACCCTCTGCCTCCGGCATGGTGTCGAAGTTCTCTGCGGATTCACCGCTACCACCCGAAACGACCCCTGCAATCTTCTTCATCAGGCTCATGTTCCACTTCTGGGCGGTAGAGGGTTTCTTCTCGCCCTTTGCCTCACTCTTTGCAGACTCGGATTTCGGGGCAGCTTCCTTCTTTTCAGAGAGCTTCTTGGCAAACTTCGCATCCCACTTGTCCTTGTTCATGAGGTACTCGTTCATGTAATTTGTAAAGGTCCCGAGGTCAACGCCCTTGAAATCGCTTTTATTCTGGGAATATACCTCGCCGACCTTCTCTTTGGCCTGCTTCTCATCCTTCATACCGAAAAATGACATGATTCCGGAGAGAATACCGCCCTTTTTCGCCCCAGGCTTAGGTTGGGAGTCCTGATATTTCTTGAGATCGGCCTTATTATAGAAGTAATAGAAGCCTTTCCCGCTCGGTTTAGGGATCTTTTTAATAAACTTCGTGACTCGGGCCTTCTTCATGGAGAGATACAGATTGTCATGTATCTTAATGAATGCTTTCTTAAGGGGTTTCTCCATAGTCTTTGTTTTTTCTGCTTCGGCCTGATCTTCCATTTCCGCCAACCTCGTGTAATAGTCTTTCAGCTCACCTACGTGCTCACCCGCTATTGACCGGTATATATCCTTATCAGGGGGTAGCTTCCCGTGTTTCTTCACATACTCCGTGATAAACTTGACGGTGCCCTTATGCTCTGACTCTACTTTGGTGCCTTGGCTTAATTCACTCATTCTATTATCCTTTGACCTTAATTCTGAATATCTTTCCCGACGGGAACATTGCCTTCAATAATTCATTCCTATCCACAAGGAATTTCTCGCATAATGGCATGATGTTCCTCTTGAACTGGTCATCATCCATATATGCACCAGCATTATCCTCTCCATGTAAGGACTCCTCGGTCCCCTGTTTAATCGCATAGTACTGTTCCATTGCCCTTGCAAAACACTCACATGTCCTTTTCAGGTACTTCGACTGACCCTCCCCAATGAAATCACTAATTGGGATCTGACTCCTGAACGTGGATGCAATATTATTTTCGATCGAACCATCTTCATCTGATGCGAAGAAATACTCTCCATCCCCGAGGTATGAATCCATGAAATGTGCGAACTCATGAGCAAAAGTGAATCCTCTGCCCTCGATTCCGGTATCAGAGATCGAGATTGCCTTGAACTTTGGAACAAACATTCCAATTGCCTTGGATGCATGCATTCTCTTCTCACCCGCGTAAGATACTTTCAGCCCGTATTTCTTGGACATCTGCTTCCTGTCCCCGAAAACTGAATATATATCTTCCATGAGCATCCCGAGTTTCGCAACCTCTTGGTCATCTATTTCGGTACCATTCTGCCTCTTGACCTTAACCCCGTATGAATCGATAAGATCATCCTTCGTGCCCTTGTCGCCGTAGGCAGTCTCTTGACCCTTTTTGTAGGTCCCCGCCTCAGTATTCATCTGTTTCTGGATCCTCATGTCATTTATCTTGTAATCAAGCTCTCTGAGCATGTCCTGATAATTCCCAAAAAAAGTTGAACTTACTTCCGAGGACCCCTTAAACTCGGAAAGGGGTGCTGCAAATCCCGTAAGATCTTGGATCATGAATGCTTGGCTGTATGTCATACGATGTGCATCGACTTTTGCCTTCGGAGGTCGGATACCCGTTCTCTTGAAAGGAGCATAGGGCCATGGCTTCCCTTTTTTCTCATATTCCATCTTTCGAGTGTTATAACGTAACTCTTCACGGTCCTGTTTCTCTTCATGGTCAGCTTTCTCGGTTGCTATATATAATTTTCTGTAATAATCCCATGTGGCTGCCAAGGTCTCTGCATTCATGAGGTAATAGTTTGCACTCTCGACGCCCTCTTCACTCTCTTTCCTATATCCATCTTTTCCGATACCTCCCTTTAAATCAACAGGGTACCGCTTATCAACGATCACATACTGGTTCGGCCCGAGCCTTACAGTGTCGAAATCCCTGTTCTTGCCTTTGTACCCTGCAAAGTCTTTCAGGTCCATCTCAGGGATATATGAGGGCCTCGGGACATCAAGGATTATATCTTCGTCCACGAGGTACGCATCCATGGGCTTAACTTTCGAATAATCCTGCATTTTGAGGGTCCTCTTATTGCTGGTAGAATCATTGGTCTCAGCACCCCCGAGAAAAACTTCTTTCTCAAAAGTTGTCGGTTTATAGTTTATGTCCGGAATATTCATCTTCCTCGCATCGTCTTTTTGAATCTCAGGATATTCATTGATGACATCAGCGGGTACGATGTTTCCCTCTTTGATTGCCTTCTTAATGAGACGCTCGTGCTCTTTTCGTGCCTTATTCGTCCTGAGACTCAGTTTTCTTTTCAGAGACTTCCCCCCAGGGGACTCTTTGTCGCTTAGTCTATCATATTGCCCCTGCAAATAATCCCATGACGGATTTGGTCTGCTGTCAGAGTCTATCTTGCCCTCGGTGTAGTCCCTTATATATTCGGTGTACATATCTATTTTCTTGCGTAAATACTCTTCTGGCATTCCACTTCGAGGCCCGCCCTCCTCCTTCAGTATATTTACATATCGGTCTATTTGAATTTGTGCGTTATAGACGACTGCCTCATCCCTGAAAAACATCTGTTGCTTTTTGTACTCCTCGAACGTCATTCCCCATGGCTCTTTAATGGCACCTGTAATGTTTGCCTCTACCTCTACCCTGTTTTCGGGCTCGGCATTATTAAGATTATTGGTAACTTTGACATCCTTTTCCGCTGGAGTATCATACACATTCACCCTGTCCGGTTCCTGGTTGCTCTCTATATCGGCAATATCTTTGTCGATTGACTCCGCCGTAGGGGAAAATTTGTCACGGACGGCTGCAACAACGGCATTCCACACAATAGGATTATTGGCATACTTCCCGAGGTCCTTGTCCATGTGTTGCGTAACATCCCAGCCCTCAAGGAATTCATCAGCACTGAATAACCCGCGATCGATGTAATCCATGACGTTTTGGATAATTTTGCCGGTTGCCTCCTGAATAGAGAGGCCCCTCTTGGTCTTCGTGGCACTGCCCTTCCCGCTATCGACCTCGGGCATGGTCTCGAAGTTGTCCTCTTGGTCCTTGATAAAGTCATCGTATGTCCCTATGGGAGTTTTGTCCCCGAGGCTCACCCCTGCAACACCTGCTATCATATCGCTTTTCAGTATCCGGTACACCTGTCCAAAATTATTCCAATACTTCGCAGACTGGTCCTCTGCGAAGAAACCAGCATTGTCATTGCCCATGGCATCCAGGGCTACGGTATCGAAAGAGATGTCTGCTGACTCCGGCATAGTATCGAAGTTGTCGTCTTGGAAATGTTCATCTACAACTGGCGAGGCTGTTGCATCTATACCAAACTCAAGGTCGGGATCTATTTTGACGAAATTTGAATCCCTGAAACTCTCGCTATTATCATATATTACATCAGTTAAATATCCCTCTGATATCATGGAGCTCGAAAGGGCCTTCAATGTACTGCTTGTACCATCAACCCCTATCAGGAACATGCTTAAAGAGCCCGACCTTATTGCATATTCACGGATTGCCTTCTTCCCTTCGGTCCCTTCTCCGTCAAATAACGATTTCGGAATATTTACTATGGATCGGATCGACCCATGAGATGAGCCTATCAATGCAACATAGTCATCCCGATTATATTCGATTTTCTTTGACAATCTCACAACGTCCTCGACGCCTTGAACCTTCTGGTTAAGGAAATCGCTTTCCATTGAAGGCTTTAAGAATTCGTCCTTTCTATCTGGTGAAAATTCAATAGTTGTGCTCCCTCCGTCTTTGTCTATCACAGTATAATTATCGTGATCTACTACAACATGACACCTAAATCCTTTCATCATCTTTACATAGTTCTCAGTGGCCGCAGAATCGGAAGAGGACGCCTTTGTTCTACCTGACGGATGATTATGGAGTAAATAATAACCAACTGCATTTGATGCTTTCATTTGGCGTTGTAATTTTATGAAAGAGGAATTTCGATCAGGTCCAGGAAAGGCTGCCGCCGACCCTGGCAATCTTGACGTAATCCCGGTCTGGTAAACAACTTTATCGTCCTTATCCACCATCATTATTCTGAATGTCTCGAATTGAGGATTTCTGTAAACTTGTGCGAGATGGGCAAGATCCTTCTCTGATTTTATTTTCTGCCCGATTAAGGACAATTTATTCTTTTCCAGCCACTCCTTTTCGAGGTTAAGGTTTATCCCCATCGCAACGATCTGGTCCATCAGACCACCGGACAGATTAGCATTGATTTTTTTTGCCTTTTCTACACTGACTGCCTTATCTGGTTCAGGTTTCGGAATCTCCGGAGCTGGCTCGATATTCCCGTACATGCCGTGGATGAGCTTCATGACCGACAGATTTATGGGACCTTTGGTCTTTTTCTTCTTCGGTGCAACCGTTGAACTCTTCGCCTCGGTACTGCCAGCGGGTCCGTCCTTCTTTTCCTTCTTGGCAAAAAATGAGTCCCACTTCGACTTATTCTTGAAATACTCAGATAGATGATTCATCCATGAGTCGAAGCCGACACCATAGTCCTTTTTCACATCGCTGGTGTAGTAATCCGTCTTGACCTTATCAATGGCCTGTTTCTCGTCCTCGAAACCGAAAAGGCTTTTAATAGAAGAAAACAGGTTAAATTTGTTCTTTTTCTTGTCTTCGAGGACTTTATAATACTCATTGAGCTGCTTAGTGCTATAAAAGTAGTAGTAACCCTTTCCGCTCGGTTTCGGGACACGCTTGATATACTTGGTCACTCGGGCCTTGGTCAATGGTTCACTCAAGTAATCAGATTCAATAGTTTTCTTTATGCGCAATGCAGGTTTATTGTGATAATCATGAGTGACTTTCTCATTTATTTCTTTTATCATTCTTTCTTTTTCTTGCTCTGATAATTTACCTGTTGAATTGTTGTTCCTGGGTAAATCAGCATACATGTTATCTATTATATTGTCTTTGCCATCTAATTTAATTTTCATTTATTTTCCTTCCCGTATCCGATGAAAAATATACCAGATAAAACCGGAGATTTTTCAACCATATTCCATAAAATTTCACGATGCTGCTTCTCTGCATCTTCTATTGTCATGTCGCCATTTCGCACTTTCTTGCTAATTTCTAATCGGACTGAATAATTTAGTTCTTTTAGAACAACCATGAATGTCCTGTTGTTGCTTCTTGCTTTACCGACATCTTTATGGCCTATCTTAAAAAAATAAGTGTTTTCAGGGGTCTTAACACGCAGCTCCTTCACTCCGAGACTCAATGCAAGGAACACGTCTTCTGCACTGAATGATTTATCTTCTGGATGTGTATGAGTTAATACTTCCACGTTTCTCAATTCTCTTGTTTCATCTTCACTGAAGTCAATTTCATTATAATTTCCTATCTTTGAAAATAGAACATTCCCATCTTCATCAATAGCCGATACATGCTCTTTATCGAATACGTTTATATTGTTTTCTATTTCTTTCGTTTTAGAAAATGCCTTTTCGGAAATATTTTCGTTTCCTATTCTGGCTTCAAATCCTATATTGTCAAAACTATGGTATAATCCATTACTATCGAAAATCATTTTCAGCTTAATCTGTTCTTCGTCTGATCTACCTTTCCCTACATCTTCTCTGTACTTATATTTCAATTTGTCGTCTTTGCCTCTGAACTTGCGAATATATTTCGTCACTCGGGCCTTCGTCATCACCCCAAAATTATCCTGGTAATAGTCTGGATCTTTCTTGAGCCTTTTCATCGCGATTATGGCAGCCGTCTTGGGGTCGTCGGTATTTCTCAATTCGATTTCTATAGCATCTCTGAGATTTTGAGGAGAATAAAGTTCAAACATTGATTATTACCTTTTTGTGGGAGAATAAAATAATAATACAATAATCTTTTTTTTTGTCAATGATTAAAAAACTCTTGACTCTGGCAAGCCTATATTGTAGTGTCTTTTTGTTACCTGAAAATTGTAGTATTAAAAAAATCAAATGAGGTGAACGCAAATGACCCAACAAGAGAAAAAAGAACTCCGAATGTTAGTCCGCACCATGTACGACTATCAGGACATGAGAACCCGTACCGCCAACCGTCTCAGGATGAAGTCCGACCAAACACCCATGGATGATGGATGCATGGACGAAATGGTCATCAGCGACCGGCACTATGAAGCCATCGAGCAAACAAGAGCAATAGTCCAGGACCTTGAGAAAAAGATCGAGGGAGAGATTGCAAAGGCCGTGAAGATCCACCCCCTATTCAAGGAATTTACCCTGAACGTCTTAGGCTGTGGACCCACCATGACCGGAGTGATTCTATCCGAGTTTGACATCTATAAGGCCGACACCGTGTCGAAGCTATGGCAGTATGCCGGTCTGAACCCTGGGGAAGTGCGAGGCAAAAGGATAATAAAGAGTGAAAATCTGAAAGCCTCCCATGAGATCATCAAAGAGTACAAGAACCTTAAAGGCGAAAAATGCATGATTGTCCTCACTGACGAGCTCATCAGAGGCGACAAATTGACCGCCGGATTCGTATCCCCCTACAACATCTGGCTCCGGACGAAATTGATTGGAGTGCTCGCAGGCAGCATGATTAAACAGAAAGGCCGTGAGAGCAATGGTCGTCGTAACTATGCAGTGGAATTCTATTATCCCTATAAAAACAGGCTGGAAAACAGTAGCCGAGAGGTCAAACATGGGAAATTCATGGTACCGTGGAAGGATGTTTCAAACGGACACCGTGACGCAGCCGCCAAGAGATACATGATTAAAATGTTCCTTCAGGACCTCTATGTAGCATGGAGAAACATTGCGGGATTGCCCACACGAGTCCCTTACGCCGAGGAGTACCTCGGGAAAGTGCATTCAGCATAAAAAAGGAAGGATATAGATATGACCAGAGAAAAATTTCTTGAAAAGATTAAATTTGAAGAGGGCGACAGGGCTTTTGTTATTTCACTATATAAAAAATCCGGAGTCGATGGAATCTACCAGCAGAGGATTAATCATGGAATAGGTACCGCCGAGCTATTAGGTCTGCTCGAACTTATGAGAAAAGATGTTCATCAACAGGTCGAAGGTGCCGTAGAAGCTGAGATAGTCGAGACTGAAAGGAAAGTCCTTGTGGATAAATCAGAGATGGACAACATGTCTGACGATGAAAGGCTCGAATTCATGGAGAATACCTTCAAGGATTATTGTAAGCATTGCGGAAAAAAAGATGCAGGGTGTCAGTGCTGGAATGACGAATGATCAAACCATGGGGTCCTTTGTGGCCCCATGTCGCAATATACCAGAATTAAAAACTAACCCAAAGTAGAGGAGTGAGCCAAGGCAATAGAGGACCCCAACTTAAAGACGCGAACCAATATGATAAATAAATCTACTCTAAAGGAGTGAGCCAGTATCCCTGAGAAACCCAAGCGATGAAAGCGAGTCAACCAGTTAAAGCAACCCAAAATCCATGAGCGAACCATAGCCAGGTATCGAAACCAAACTATATAAGTGAGTCAAAGAACTAAAGAAACCCAAAATAGAGTAAGCGCACCATAACAAGAAATTGAAACAGAGTAAACAAGTGAGTCAGCTTTTCGGAGAAACCCAGTGAAATGAATCGAGGCAAATAAATTAGGAAACCCAAAGCTCGAAATCGTGTCATTATTTTAGAGGAACCCATATTAACGAGGCGAGCCAAGTGTCAAGAGTAACCCAAAAAAAGTAAGGCGAGTCGTTTTGAATAAGCAGCCCAGAATAATAGCACGAGATATCTAAGATTGAGAAAACCAAAATCAGGGATCGAGTCAATAATTAAAATGAATACAGAGTGTTGAAGCGAGTCAAATAACTGAAGAAAACCAAAAGAACAATGCGAGACAGGAAATACAAGTAACCCAGCAATATGGAGCGAGTCAAAACCGTAGAGAAACCCATAAACTTGGAGCGAGCCATTTTTTAAGAGTACACCAGTAAAAGTGAGCAAGTCAAAAACCTCAGCGAGCCATTAAAACGGTTCGTTGAGGTTCCCTTCATTGAGCCATTCCCGCAGCCTTTTCGTATTGGTCTGCTTTATCGACCCGAGTCCGTCCCATCCACGCTGGTAATTGGATAAATAGGCAGCCTCGGCCTCCTCGATAGTGTTAAATCCGAGCATTATCTTATGTTCATCGAATGCCCCGTCCTTTTCCTGATTAACAACGAACGCCCTGGAAGCGTTTAACTTGGGGCCTATGAATACATCAATTTTATCGCCATCGGCGGTCTCTTGGCCACCATCGTTCACGATATATCCATAGTGTGACTTCATCTTTTGCAACCACTTCTGGCCCCGTTCGTCGAATCCCCACCGGATAGACCCCTTCGGGTTCTCGATTAAAATGTCAAGTCCCTTAAATTGGATCTTACCTTTTTTGTAATTTCCGGACTCTTTTTGCTTTTCGGTCGGTGTCTCATTCACTTCCATGGAGGCGAGCTGCCCCTTGACCTTGTTAGACTCGACGGTACCGTTGAATACTTCGTCAATCTTCTCGATTATCTTGTCATTCTTCACCCTGATATCAATGGCAGTCCCGCCAGCCTCGTCCCAGGGCTCAAGGTTGTAGGCCATATCATCAATCAATATGGATTTCTCATCGGTCACATATTCGGCCTTATCGTCGGAGAATATCACATCGTAGTGAGATCCGAAATGCTCTTTTATCCAATCTATTTTGTCCCGCCTGCATTCTACCATCCCCTCCATGGGAGTAGTGAGAAAGACTATTTTGTAGTCCTCACTCAAGATATTAACGAGGTCCCGTCCCTTTTCGAGGACAGGGAGCATCCTGAAGAAATTCGGGACCGTCATGCAGAATTGGGTCACGGTAAATGGGTCATCCTTGTACGCATCCCTGAAAAACATCTCTTTGTATCCTTGAACGAATCCCGCTACAACGCCGTCCATATCAAAAAACAGTATCTGGTTATTCATGTTTTTCCCCTATAGTTTTGTTACAGCTGTTGCTGGAGGACTTTTTATAAAATGGCTCGATAAACATTTTAATAAAGATAGACCAGACATACCCAAGGTAAAAATACATACTACTACTAATAATATTAGCATCAACGATCTTAGTTTCTATATTAACAATATAGAAACCAATCAGGCAGATGGTGAAAGAAAAGAAGAATAAAAATTCAATTTTACTTACTTTCATTTTTACTCTTTTCTTTGATTTCTCATCTGGGCCTTCAGCATTACAACACTTACATCCGTGGTAAATACCAGTGTTAATTAAAATCTTTTCAATATATTCTAAATCTTTAACTTCAGTTGAATGATCTGTTTCCCAACATTCTTCATTCGTTTTTGCACTTGGATTGTCGGTTACAACAAGATTATGGCTTGCATTCAAAGCAAGTCCGATTCTTCTTAATGCAGAATGCATTTGTTCCTGTTGAGCTTCTATATCGGTGGTACATTCTTCTTGTAATTTCATTTTTTCTCCATTGGGTCTTTTATGTATATAGTTCCCATCCTTTTATTTTGCCTTTGTTATTTGTTTTCTCGATACATTGAGCTGCTTATCGAGTAATCCTTGTTTTTGCCTTTATTTTCAACGAATCCGAATTTTTTATAAAAAGCCTTCAGCCTCGGGACAGAAGATGCCCCGAAATCAGTAGATGGGGTCAACAGTATCTTCATGTTGCTATCGTCTGCATATTTCACGATATCATCCATGACCTTTGAACCCAGGCCCTCTCCTCTCTTATCTTTGGGAATCACGACCTTGGAGACCTCGAATCCATCAGTACCATGCTGGATTAAGGATAAAGACACATCGTGTCTCTTGGCTATATCCTTTTGGAAATCATTGAGAGTCGGAGCTACTTTTTTTTTTGAAGGCTCGGCGTAGGTATACTTCCAGCCGCCTTTCCCGTCGGGGTCTTTCCTGATAAACTTTGCTTTTTCCATGGAATCCCACTCGATTTTGCCATCCTTGACCGGCACTATTGCCTTGCCGAGCTCAATCAGCTCTGAGCCATCCACCATGCCGACGATATCATTCATCATCTCTCGGGGGACCTCAATATCCTTTATCTCGTCGAATACTCCCTTTTTGACGATGTACCGCCCCGTGGTCCGGTCCAGCCTGGGGTTTATGTAGTCCATTATGATTTCACGGTTCATGTCGAATATGTCATTGGTCATCCGGTCTTTGGAGATCCTGTCGAATACCGCCTGCAATAGTGAGAGGCCCCGTGGCTCCTCGTGCTCAAGGATGTTGTAGAACGCCTTATTTATCAACAGGCTCTTTAAATACCACTTGTAGATCGTGCAGAATACCTCCTCCTCGGTCCCGAGCTCCCACTGATACTCGAATATTGCAGAGGCCCTGATCTGTTTGTAAAGATCCTTGAACGCCTTTTTCTCCTCGAATAGGAGACATGACCGCCAGAACAAGTGCCCTATTTCGTGGAAACAATTGTCAATGTAATTGTCCTCTGAATAGATGGTAATGCTGGCACCCTCCAGCATTGACACAATTTTCTCTTTTTTCTCCTTTTCTCCCTCTACCATGAAATTGAATACAGCACTATGGGGAGGCAGGAACAATTCCCCGACTTTCAGCCGTCCAATTATGTTGTCGAATGCTTTAATATCGGGCCACTCATTATTGCCGGTAATGGCGAAGCAATCAGCCCCAGGCACAATGGCTGCATCCGGACCCGAGACCTTTTCGGCCTCGATAATTATGGCCTTTACCATGCGGTCAATTTTTATCTTATTCTCGCTGGAATCGACAAATTTACCATCGGCATCGTATCCCGTGAGTAAATAATCTTTTATCACTACAGGATTCTTTTCATCAATAGCTTTTTTTAATTCTGTAGCAGAATATTCTCCATAGGATATCTCGTACCCCTCAGACAATATTTTTTTAGCGTTTTCAATATTTCCAACATCAATATTTTTCTTAGATAATTTTATTATTTCTGATCTTTGCATTTTATTTTCCTTGAGGGTGAGATTTAATTTAATATCTGATAAAATATTTTTTTTGTCAATGATTAAAAAAAGTAATTTTTTTATTTTTTTTTGCAAAAGGGCTTGACTTTGACAAGACTAATGGTTACATTAAGGTATACTCAAAATTGAGAAGAAGAAAATTAAAAACGGAGAAAAAAAATGAAAGCAAATTATCAGCACGAAAACAGCGACGGCGAATGGATAGATGCAACGATAGACACTGAGAATCTTGACAATGACAGTGGCGCAGAATGGACGGAATACGATCTGAAATATTATGTAAAAGAATCACATCAACAGAATCAGGAATCAATAAGAAATTTTGAAATAGCATAGTCACTCTGAAGAGATCCTAAATGGACGAAACGCCGAGAGGCGTCAGTGACAAAAACCAAAAACGGAGAATACCATGAAAACCACGCAAACTAACGGAAACACCAGAAACAAAATCAGAGGATCAAGAATTCGATTCTGGGACGATAACAATAAGATGGTTGGGGAGCTCACGGTCCCTCACAGAGATGCAACCTATTACTGCCTGATTCACCCTACTGGCAAGTATGGCATAGAGTACAAAAGGTTAATGGACCTTATAGATAAGTAAACCTCGATTTTCCTACCAAATCATCCGCACACTTACAGAGGCACCCTGACCGGTGCCTCTCTTCTATCCTGAGAACTCCTTCACTATCGCCGACAGGAATTCTGTGATAACATGGTTTATTGTCTTATCAACCTCTTGCAGTACCGAGGGGAATATCGGTTCAGCAGGGATGTGAGGATACTGCCATCCCTTAGAGTTTTCGGAGACACACCTGAACATCCCGTATTGGGAATGGAATTGACGGGTGTTGTATTTCGTGAGCCCTGAGACATCCTGACCGGAGGGCAGGGTCGTCCCCTGTGGAATCTTCCCCCCACCCTTGACAATCTTGTATATTTCGTCGGTCATCTCTCTTTTCCCGAAATGACTTTGCATATTGCCCTGGCCTTTCTTCCTGGGAGTCGCCACGGGCAACGGGATATAGATATATTTCACCCCGTCCTTGCCAATCTTGACCTTATCGCTTTTCATCAGCGCATCCTTAATGGACCACGACCGGACACCCTTTTCCATCATCATGGCAAACATTATATTCGGTTTATTCGTTCCCTTGTCCAGCAATTCATCATCGAGGTATATCTCACCCTTATTCCCTTCGACCTCATAAGTAATTGCCGGAGCGTATTTCGAGCCCCAGCCCCCTGCCTTCAGGGCCTCGGTCCTCCAGTGCTCTGCCATCCCCTGAACAATTACCTGGAGTACCCCAGGCATCTCATCGTTAATGGCCCCCGCGATCTTAAAGAATTGCTCTTCGCTGACAGTCGATCCCGCACCCTCAAGGGCCTCGATAACGCTGTCAATCATGGATTCTGGGTTTATATTGAACATTATTCCCTCTCTGCTGCCCCAAAGATCTTATCG
>Ga0075115_10000574_pt1 | contig 18178 bp, 22 predicted proteins | sample AntAceMetag02UKH_FD_69785 | JGI IMG/M metagenome (GOLD analysis project Ga0075115, IMG submission 69785) | Saline lake microbial communities from Ace Lake, Antarctica - Antarctic Ace Lake Metagenome 02UKH | ecosystem: Environmental > Aquatic > Non-marine Saline and Alkaline > Saline | place... | reverse complement strand
GGTTAAAAGAAAAATTGGGAAAAGCGGAAAAAGAAAATGAAGTCTTAAAGAAAGAAAATAAAGTCTTAAAGAAAAACAATGCCGAATTTAATGAAGTGTATGATAGATCGGAGATTTTGGATTTATAATTATGCCTACTCAGTTTGACAATGACCAACATAATAAGGAAAATGAAAAAAGCTATTATAAGAGGAATCTTGAAGAGTTGGTGAAGGGTTCGTATTCTCGTAATCATAATTATTTGAATAAGGATATTAATTGTCATGGAATATTTAAGAATGAATATAGTTGTAATTTTGGAGAACCTTTGATGTCTTGGCAGGTAGAGGAGAAAGAAAATCTTCGACACAAGGTTAAGATATTAGGAACACAGCTAGAAGATGTTCGAAGAAAGGCTGCAAATCTTCCTCGGTTAAAAGAAAAATTGGGAAAAGCGGAAAAAGAAAATGAAGTCTTAAAGAAAGAAAATAAAGTCTTAAAGAAAGAAAATGCCGAGTTGAATGAAGTACGTGATAGGTCGGAGATTTTGGATTTATAATTATGCTGTTATCAGATAGCAAAAAAGGGAAAGGAAAATTTGATGATATGTGGGTGGAGATAGGAAAAAAGTCTTTTGCACGTTTCTATAATTTGTCTATAGAAGAAGTAATAACTATGGAAAAGAATGGTAATGGAATTTTTATAGCTATGATGGAAGAAATATTAATAAGTCTTAATGATTTCGAAAATTATATGGTCAAGATAAAACACTATGACGATATAAATGAGGAAATACCAAGAGAAGAATTGTTGGATATATAATTATGCCAGAAGAAGATATAGAACAAGTGGCAGAGGAATTATGGGGTACACCAATAGAAGAGCCAAGAATGACATCTTCAAGTAGCAGTCGGAATCGTCCAGAACGTCAGATTGTTTCAGGGTTTAACGTAAATGGAAGTACTATCGAGTCTAGTGATCTTAATGTTTATGGGGGAATGAAAGTACACAACGGTCCTGTAGATGTGTATCAAGGATCTGATAGAATAGGTGGAACTCTTTTTTTTGACCAAAGAGATAATACCATGAAAGTATATGACGATAAGGGCAAGATTCGTAATGTAGTTTTTGATTTTAATACTGGTGTTTTTACTATGGATGAAGAAGTAGAGAAACCTAATCTTTCTGAAGAATATATGGAACCTATAGAAGATAGATCAGAGATTTTAGATATAAGATAGAATAATAAAATGCCTTATTGTATAGAAATATCTAACAATTTAGTTACTTTCAAGAGTGAAAAAGATTACCTTAATTGTAGGTTAGAATATCTCAGACATTCTGAAGAAGTGGGAGATAGTCCTTATCATAGTTTTTTTGGTTTTATTAGTGAGGATATATATGATAAAAGTATTTGTGAAATAGAGAGTATCAAACCCAAGCAAGAGCAAGAATCTCCACCTAATGACGAATGGCCTTATATCTCTACTAATGGGAATATCACTTATGCGAATAATAATAGTTTTACACCTACGGATACGTTATCAGTAATTAATTATGATACTGATTATTATAGTGGTGCGATTTCTGATGTGGAGATAAATAGCACATCTCAATTGCCAACAGATATAGGAAGTTATAACAATACTAGTGATTCTTGGTATGCGAAATTTGATTTAGATTGGCTTGATCTATCTATCAAAATGATAAAAAATCAGATAGAAGAGGAAGAGGCTATAAAAAACGATAATTCAATAGAAGATAGATCCGAAATTTTAGATTTGTGAGATTAATATGACAAAGTTTTATTATTACAAACATCCTAAAACAGGCAAGATTTTTTCAGACCAAAGAATGAGTGGTTATGAAACAAAACCGTATGTGGCTTCTGATGGAATAGAATGTAAATTTATGAAAAATTATATTCCTCCATCAAAAAAAATGAAAAATAGGATTGGGATTATAGATAAAAATGCAGAGGTATTTCAAAAAGATTCTGATTACTGCAAAAAGGTAGCTCCCAAATATGTGCAATTTCGAGATGGTCACAAAGAGAAATATGATCCTACAAAACATTTTTAGAATATGAGAATTATAAGAAAACAAAAAGTCCTAACAACTATTTTTGACAAGGATATCAATGATGCAGAGACTATTATTATAGCTTTGACTAATTTGATAAACCAACATATAGAGTTTTTTCTATCTATCAGACAGCCAAGATCAGATGGTTATTATACTATAATCAATTATGAAAAGGTTAGAGTTAAGTCTATCGGTAGTGATGGAAAAGTCGATTTTGTGGTTGTGGGCACTAATGCTACGACTTTTTTAAGGAATATATCATTCAATAATATAGAAACTATTGAGGCTATAACATCTAAAAATAATATTCTTGAGAGTTTTGAAGAGCCAACGAGATGGGACTTTTTAGATATTTAAATTGGAAAGCGATTATATATCTATTAAAATAGATAAGAAGTAGATAGGAGTAAGATGAAATTAAGTAATAAGAATTTTGTTCATTTTCATACACATTCTGAGTATTCACAATTCGATGGACTTGCGAAAGTAGATGATCTAGCTATGCAGGCAAGAAAAATGGGATTTCCTGCTTTAGCTCTCACTGATCACGGTAATATAATGGGCTGGATAAGATGGTTAAAAGCGTGTCGTGCTACTAAGGATAAAAATGGTAATGATATTCCTTATGCTCCTATTAAGCCGATTTTAGGCTGTTTGGTAAAAGGACAAGAAATTATAACTAGTGTAGGAGTTAAATCGGTTGAAGATGTACAAATTGGAGATATGGTTCTAACCCATAAGGGAAGATTCAAAAAAGTAAAAAGAGTTATGACAAGAGTTTATAATGGAGATTTGTATGAGATAGAACTATCTTCCACAAAAAGAAAATTAAAGATAACGGCTGAACATCCCATATTGATTAGAGATATAAAGGGGGAGAGAAGTTGGAAAAAACCTTTGGAAATAAGATATGGAAGAAGAACAAAAAAATATGGTATTAATGAATGGAATAGTTATGTCTGTCTTCCTAAATTGATTCAAAAAGATGATATAGAAATTAATGTTGGCGATTACCTTCCGAAAAACATAAAATGTGTAGATGGATATGTTCAAAAAGTAAAGAAAATTAATAAATATGAAATGTTAAATAAATGGCAAAATATTCCTGATAAAATAGTGATAGATAATGATTTCTCAAGGTTTCTGGGTTTATTTGTAGCAGAAGGTTGTGTAATTTTTAAAAATGGTAATATAAATGGGGCTATAAACTTAACTTTTAATTATACGGAAGATGAATATGCAAATTATGTTAAAAAGTTTATAGAAGAAAGATTTAAATTATATGTAGATGTTAGAAAAAGGGAAAATAAAAACACACAGGATGTATTATTTAATTGTGTCCCATTAGCACATGTTCTTCACGGGTTATGCGGTAAAGGAGCAAAGAATAAAAAAGTACCATTAGAGATATACAGATGTAAAAGAGAGATAAAAATATCATTTTTAAACGGATTGTTGGACGGAGATGGGAAAAATATAAATGCTAAATCAAATATTTCAAAACAAAAAACTTTAAAAGTTGCTTCTGAATCTTTAGCATGGGGAACTAGACAATTATTAGCAGATATAGGTCATTGGGCAAACGTAGGGGAGAGTAAAGGAATAAAAGGGAACATCTATTATTACATTCCTTATAGTCCGTTAAGAAAATGGAAAAAGACTATAGATGATAGTGAATATATATATAAACCTATAAAAAATATTATAAAAAAGAATATAGAAGTGCAAGTTTATAATTTTGAGGTTGAAGATGATAATAGTTATGTTAGCGATTTTATTCTTCATAATTGTGAAATGTACCTATCTCGTAAAATGGATATTGGTCAATATTCTAATAAATCAAAGAAATCAGGAGATACTAAGAAAAATCAACCTGATGGTAGAAGAGGTAATAGACATTTCAATTTATATGCTATGAATTTCGAAGGATATAAAAATTTATGTCGTTTATCCCACAAGTCATATATGGAAGGATTCTATTTTGATCCTCGTATTGATATTCAAACACTCGCGAAACATGCAAAAGGACTTATGGGTGGTTCTGCTTGCTTGTCGAGTGTTATAAATGTTAATTTGATGTATGGTAGATATAAAGAAGCAAAAGAAATATGTGGTTTGTTTAATGAAATATTGGATGGTAATTTCTTTTTAGAAATTATGTATCATGGTATCTCAGAGGAAAGAGAAATTATTCCATCTATCCTTAAATTGTCTTCGGAGCTAGATATACCTGTTATATGTACTAATGATAGTCATTATATAATGTCCGATCAGGGAGAGGCACAGGAAGTTTTAATGTGTATGTCTCAGGCACGATGTGTAAAAGATCCTGGTAGATTGAAATTTAACCATATGGAGTTCTATCTTAAAAGTGCGGAAGAGATGGCGAGGGTATTCGGATATGCTCCTAATTCTCTTACTAATTCTTTAGCTATGGCTGAGAGGATAAATACTAGAGATATCGAGGAGAATTTATTTGGAGGAATGAGACTTCCCCATTTTGATATTCCTAAGGAATATACAAGTCCTTATGATTATTTGTGTAAGTTGGCATGGGAGGGTATGAATAAAGTGGGATGGATTAATAGCAAAAAGCATGTTGAACGATTGAAATTGGAGTTAGAAGATGTGAGGATTGCTAGAGATAACAACAATTATGATTTTGCTACTTATTTTTTGATAGTTCGTGATTATATTCAATATGCTGTAGATAATAAGATTCTGGTAGGTTGTGGGCGTGGATCAGGGTATGCAAGTGTATTACTTAGGTGTCTGGGTATTACATATGGAGTAGATCCCATAAAACATGGTTTGTTGTGGGAAAGGTTTCTAGGATTTGATTCAAAGAGGTTTATTAAAGAAAGTGATTTCGGATTTGAAGAAGATATTATACAACAATTTGTAGAAAAATGACATTTTATAGAATAAGTATCTATTTTATTACAATATAAGTAATAAAGTACGGAGGGTGGTATATGCCATCAGCGAAAGATATAAAAAAAGAAATTAGAGATACAATTAAAACTAAATATTCTTCTAACTCTAAATTAGAACAATTATTGATAAAAATAGATAGAGAATTAAATATTCTTGAGTCTACTGAGGGTCTGGAGAATAAGAATAATCTCGATGTTTTTTATACAATATGGCAAAACAATAAGGAACGATCTGGTAGTAAAAATGGTATTAATAGCTGGACATCATATGCCTTAGGTGTGACTTCTCAAAAACCAACAGGTGAATTTCTTCCCACAAGGCGAGCATTTGCTAGAGCGAGTTTTCCCGATATCGATACGGATTTTGATTACGAATATCGTGGGGGTATATATAATTATATAATTCAAAAATATGGTAGGGAGAATGTTGGTAATATTGGAACTCATGGTTCACTTAAGTTTAAATCTTGTGTAACAAGAGTAGTTAAAGCTTTGGATGTTGCAGACTCATTTCATAAAGGTAAGGATAGTTATATTTCGGATAATGCAGCAAAAGTTGATGAGATTTTGTCGCCATTTCCTAAACATGGTTTAATGAAAGTTGCAGATGAGAATGGAGAAGAACATCTTATTAAAACTTTTAAGGAAGCATATGAGTATTGTCCTGATTTTCGTTATTATATGGATAAGTATCCTTCTGTTAAAAAGCATTGTGAAAAAATAGAAGGTACTTTTGCTAATTTTGGTGCCCATGCTTCTGGTATTGTTGTTTCAGATGTTCCTATTGATGAAATAGCCCCACTTAGATTAGCTCGTAAAGGTATTCTTGCTACTCAATATCCTATGGAGGATTTAGAAACACTGGGATTAATTAAATTTGATATTCTAGCCATTTCTACTTTATCAGTAATTAGAAGAACAGTTCAGAGAATTAAGGAAGAGTATGATATAGATATTGATCTTAAGAATCTGCCTTTGGATGATGAACCAACTTTAGATCTGTATAGAAAAGGTAGTCTTGGTGGTGTCTTTCAATGTGAGAGATATGGAATGCAACAAACGATGAGGGATATTAGTGTTGATAGGTTTGAGGATATTGTTGCAGGATTGGCATTATACAGACCGGGACCGATGGATTCTATTTCTAAATATTGTGCTATTAAGAAAGGTGAACAAGAACCTGATTACTTTCATCCAACAATAGAACCTTATGTAAAGCCTTATTTAGAAGGTACTTACTCAGTTTTATGCTACCAAGAACAAGTTATGCAAATTTGTAATGCTCTTGCTGGATTTAGTATTTCTGATGGCTATGTTGTTATTAAAGCTATTGGTAAAAAGAAGATATATCTAATGGATAAGTTTAAAAAGCAATTTGTTAATGGTTGTATAGAGAAGAAAGTTCCCGCAGATGTTGCAGATCAGTATTGGGAAAAATTTATCAAGCCATTTTCATCTTATGGCTTCAATTTATGTTTAGATGGAAGTATGTGCGTTAGAGATAAAAAAGATAATAAAATTTATGAAATAAAAAATCTAGAAGAAGAATACAGGAGTGGTAAGAAGAAAAATATTTTGTTAGATAGTTATGTTGGTGGAAAAATTATAGAAGATGAGTTAGTAGATGTGTTTGAAACAGGTGAAAAAGATGTATATGAAATAAAACTCGATAATGGAATTGTATTAAAATGTACTTTAGACCACAAATTTATGTGTGAAGATGGTAAGGAACACCTTGTTAGCGAAATAATTAAAAGAGATTTAAATATTTTATATTTTTAAAAGATTTGCAGTTATTTGGCACTTCATTTGATTTTGTTTTGAAAGAGGCCAATACTAATTTATACAAATTGAGACTCATAGGTGGGAATAAAAAAACTGTAAAATTTTTAAAGTGGATGTACAGAGATAAAGAAGATTTATATTTAGAAAGAAAATATGCAAAAGTGCAAAATAAAATCAATTAAATTATTAGGTAAAAGAAAGACGTATAATTTAACTATGAAATCTGATCAGCATAATTATGCTGTGCATGATGTTAAATCAGGGAAGAGCGTAATAAGTCTTAACAGCCATTCGGCTTGTTACGGATATAACTCTTACACTACAGCTTATTTAAAAGCTAATTATCCAGAAGAATTTATTTGCTCACTTATGGATGTTACCATAAATAGTTCAGTGGGAGATAAGTTTGATAAAGAAGAGGCTTTTATTCGGGAGTTTAAAAGAAAACTTGGTATAAAATTTCTATCAAGAGATATTAATAAGTCTAAATTTTCTTATTTTGTCGAAAGAAAAAAAGATGTAGGTATAGGAATTAAAAAGACTGAGATAAGACCTAGTTTGTTAAGTAAGGGTGTTGGAGCCGCGGCAGCAAAGCATATAGAAGAAATGCAACCTTATGATAATTTAAGAGAATTTACAGGGAAAGTCGATTCATCTATAGTTGATTCAAGAGTTGTAGATGCTCTTGCGGAGGGAGGGTATTTTGGGAATAAGGCTAAGAAAAATAAGGAAAGTTTTGTAGCAGATTTTGTTACCATTAGAACCGATTTGAAGAAGGTAGCTAAAAAAGGTGTTGAATCTATGGATTTATTTGGATAATATCTTGTAAAGCGATTAAATATAAATTATATTAAAGTAGAAAGGTGGAAAATGCCAAAGTCATTAATTAAGAAAGGGATTATTCGTAATATTAATACGGATAAATTTGAGCAAGTAACTATTTCTGTTGAAATAGAAGAAGAAGTGGAATGGAAGAATGGTGCTGAAAGACAAAAGAAGGCAGATATAGTTAGTAAAATGTTATTAGATGATTTTAAGAAGACATATAACGAAGTTATTACTACTATTGGTGTTGATAGATGCATCGGTGTTGTTACCGTTCTTGGCGATAGTGCTGATAAGATAGAAAGTGAACCTGAAATAGAAAATAAATCTAATGTTAAGGTAAATGAGAAAAAGGACGATGTTAGTGATGTCGATGGTGAGTTTGATTTTTTAGGTGAATAAGAGGATAACAATGGAAAACGCTGAAAAAGCATTAGAAGAATTTGATAAGTATTTTAATTTAACTTCTGATAATGATGATACCGGACAGGCTGAAGAATATGCTAGGATTACAGAGTTAGATGATGATTTTGACAGATTATCAGATGATATGTCGGAGATTATAGGTTTATCAAATGAAAAGGGTCATGCATTGCCTATTGTTGAACCTGTTGAAGAAAAGATTACTGTTGAGTCTGTTGAAGAAAAGATTACTGTTAAGCCTGTTGAAGAAAAGATTACTGTTAAGCCTGTTGAAGAAAAGATTACTGTTGAGCCTGTTGAAGAAAAGCAAGCTGATATTCCAGTTCCCACTCGTTCTTCTGCTAAACATTTTCATCATAAATATGGAGATGAGATAGAAGAACATTGTCAAGTTCAAATGGGTAGTAAGAAAGCAACATTTTTTTTAGATCCTCCTTCTAGTTTGTATGATAATTTTTATGCTAGAAAGAGGGAACTTGTTTTTACTTGTACCCCCGGAGGTCAATTAGATTTTGATGTTCTCTCTACAGAATTAGAGGATGCAAGTGTTGATATAGTAAGCGAGACATTCGATCAAGAAGAAACAAGAAAGAAAATGGAGTTAGTTCAGCAGTATAGAGATAGGGTTAAAAATATTAGTATACGGACTAATAATCAATATTTTATTTGGAAGAGATGGGTCCCTCTTTTAGAGGGTTCTTTAGCTAAAGTCCAATATCTTAAGCCACAAATAAAACAAGATGGGTTAGTGTTGGAGCATATGAGTGATCTATGGCTTTATTTCTCAAGGTTGGAATCTTTACATAATAATGTAGTAAATGTCGAAAAAAATCTTGCGGCAGCGTTTGAGACATTAAGTAGAAAAGTTTCAATTTGCATGGAGCTTAAACCGACAGAAAGATATGAGAGACAAGGGAGAAGAGAATATTCTTCTAAGTTTTCAGATAGTACACCTACGGAAGAAAATAAGCCGAAAATTAAATCATCAGATTTAGATGATTATGATGAGTTGCCTATTAATGCAGAAATTAAACAAAAACCAAAATCAGGTCAAGTTAATTGGTCTGATATTTAAAAGAAAATTATTTAACTTTTTATATAGAAGGAGTAACAAAGATGAATGACTATGTTGCATGGAGTTCGGTTTCAAAGGGAGCAAAGAGCAATTCAGATAATAAGTTGGATTATTTGAAACTTAAGTCAGATGAAACTTATAGGATTAGACCTATTCTTTATCCGGTAAAGTTCTTCAAATATTTTCATAAGAAAGATGGTAGATTGCGTACTGCTATTTGTGAAGATCCTGATACTTGTCCAGTAAAGGAAAGACATTCTGACTTGAAAAAACCATCATTAAGATATGCTGCTATTGTTATTGACAGAGGAGATGATAAGGTAAAAATATTGGAAGCTCCACAATCTGTTTTTAGACCTCTTGGTAATAGTGAGGAAGTTACTGGTAGGAATCCTGGTAGTGCAAAAAATGGTAGTGACTGGCAGATTAAAGTGACTGGTAAGAATATTAACACAGTTTATGATTCTACCTTTATTGATACAACTCCTCTTACTGACTCTGAAAAAAAGGCTGTTAAGGTAGCTTTGGGTGGAGATCAAAAGGTGCTTAGGAGACTTTATAAGATAGATACTCCTGAAGTTATTGAAGAAAAACTTTTTGGAGACTTTAAAAAGAAGACTGAGACATCTGTACAATCAAGTTCTATTGAAGATAGTGGCTTTGATAAGACTACGACTGTAGATTCTGAGGATGTTGAGTCTGTTAAAGTATCTGATGATAATGACGATTTTGATGCTAATTGGGAGTGAGGAAGAGATAAATGATTAAGAAAGATAGTGATGCTATATTTAAACATCTAAAAGGATTTTGTCAAAAAGGTGCTAGAGTTGTTAGTCCTGGTAATGTTCCTACTGGACATTTTAAATTGGATTTTGCAATTCAATTTGGTATGGATCCTACAAAGGTGGATTTGAATAAAATAGTGAATTATGATCCAAGTAAGACCTTAGGTATTCCTTTAGGTAAAATAGTTGAGATATTTGGCGAGGAAGGTGGTGGTAAATCTTCGTTGGCTTATCGAATATCTGGCTATGCTCAAAAGATGGGTTTAGAAGTTGCGTGGATTGACACAGAACACTCCTTTCAAAGTAATTTAGCATGTATTAATGGTTGTGACCAAGATAGTTTAATTTATTCTAATATGGTAAATCATGAGAATCCAGATGATAATTATTATGCTGAAGATGTTATAGATGGCATGATAATTATGATGGAAAAATTGAATGTCAAAGTTATAGTTCTTGATTCAGTTGCTAACCTTGTTCCTAAATCTTTGTTTGAAGCGGCATCAGAACAACAATTTATGGGTTTGCTTCCTCGTTTGTTAAGTAGTAATTTAGGTAAATTAACATCTTATGCGGAAAAAAATGGTACTTTATTGGTTTTTATTAACCAACTGAGAGAGAAAATAAATGTTCGATATGGTAATCCAGAGACAAGTCCTGGTGGTCATTCTCTTAGACATAATGCTTCTTTAAGATTAAAAATGTCTAAGAAAAATACTAAAGAAGCTAATATCTATATCCCTGATCCAGAAACTGGAGAAGATATGCTTATTGGTAGGCACTCTATTGTCAGACTTGTTAAAAATAGATTTGCCAAACCTTTTATTGGTTCTCTTGAAATACCAATTTATTTCGAATCTTATTTCCCACAGATAGAGGATATAGTTTTTGATACAGGTCGGCAGATTAAATTGATTTCAGTACGAAAGGGGATGTTTAACTGGAATAGTTTTAAAGTGGAAGGTCGTAAGAATTTTATTGATCAGATAAAAGAAGAAAATTTGTTAGATGACCTGATTGTAGATATCCATAAGATATCAGATACAAATGGAGTTATTTTACCTCCTGAAATCAGTCTATATGAAAGTCAGAAAGATAGAGAAGTTGATGCAGTGGAGACAACGGTTCCCAGAGACGGAACGGAAAAAGATAGTTCAGTTAGCAAAAGAAAGTCTAAGAAGTCTGGAAGGAAAAAGGGCTTTTAATTATCTTATTAATGATAGAGGATTTTCTACTACTATCATAGATAAATTTGAAGTTGGTTATTGTCCGGCAAGAGTTGAGCATGAAGTTAGCGGGAGAATTATAACTCCTATTTATGGTACTTACGGTGAACTTGTATCTTTATCGACTAGGCATCTTGATCAGAGTCATTCTTTAAAATTTTGGCATGAGAGTTTTGATAAAGGAAGTTATCTTTATGGTTTACACAATGCCAAAAGTAAGATTATAGCAACACGTAAAGTTATTATAGTAGAGGGCGAATTCGACGTAATGTTTATGCACCAAAACGGATTTACACAAACTGTTGGAGTATGTGGTAGTGCCTTAACTATTTCTCAAATATCTTTATTAGTTAGATATTGTTCAGAGTTTTATCTTATGTTTGATCCCGATGCTGCAGGTAGAGATGCAATCGAAAGAGCTTTAAAACTATATAGGGAATATGATCTTGGTAGATATGGTATTTCTTTTATTCCTGTATTTTTACCCAAAGGATACGACCCTGATGATTTTATTAAAAAAATGGGAAGAAGAAAAATGAAGAAAAAATTAATGAGTGCAAAAGAAGAAATTATTTTTTAAGGAAGGATTTAGTCATGGCAGTAGAATATTATGTACCAAAAGAAGTTTCATCTATTCTAGATTTAGTAGATACTTATCTTAGATCAAGACAAGCATCTCAGAAAGGTGATAGAAAATATCATATGTATCATCCTTCAGAATGGGGTAAATGTTTGAGAGCTCAGCAATATAAACATTATGCTCAATTAGGACTTATTAGCGTGGAATATTCAGATGTAAAAAGTCAGATGCTGAGGATATGGGGTAAGGGCCATAACATGCATAATAGATGGTCACATTATTTCGATGATATGGGGAATATTCTATTAGGAAGATGGAAGTGCAAAAACCCTTTTTGTTCAATGTTTGATGCTAAAGGGGCTGTTATATCATCTCCTACAAAATCATTTATTGATTTTTTGTATGCGAAAAAAGAGACAAGGATATATGGAGGTGATAATGAACTAGTTTTTAGACCCGAACGTTGTGTGTGTGGTTGTTCAGATTTTGAATATCTTGAAAGTACTGTTCTAGATAAGAGCGTTAATATAAAGGGACACGCTGATATTGTTCTAGATTGTACAAATATGGATGTGGAGCAATTTAAGAATGTAAGATCTACTTTTAATAGAGATTTTCTGCCTATAAATGGTAAAAAAGTAGTGATAGATATGAAAACTATTCGAGAGAGACAATGGAAAAATCAGCTTATAGCTAAAGGTCCTCATAAGGAATATCTTGTTCAGTTGACTATCTATTGTCATATTCTGGATTGTGATTATGGTATGTTAATTTATGAGAATAAAGATAATTCTGAGATTAGGTCATATATTGTTCCTCGTAATGATGAGTGGTGGGAAATTATTCGTTATCAAGCCAAGACGATGATGCAAATGACTGCTGATAGAAAACTACCACCTCCGAAACCATTAAGCAAAACAAATTGGTCTTGCAAGAATTGCGAGTTTAGGGATATATGTCACAAATCAAAAATATGGCAAGATCCTAATTTAGCAGATAAAAGAAGGAAGTTCTATAAAAGTTTATTATAATAAAGTTTTTAGAATAAAAAATCGATATATTTTATGTAGTTACTTTTTAAAATAAGGAGAACAAATATGACAGGTGATGTTAAAGATAATAACGGTAATATTGATGAAAGTTTACTTCTTGTTAGCGGCAGTAAGGGAAGTAAAGAGAAAGACAGGGATTATGTTAAAAAATTATCAAATGCTATTTCTCAAGTTTATTTAAAGCACGAAAAAGTTAAACTTCGTTGTGTGGGTGCTGCTTCCTTAAACAATGCTATTAAGTCTTTTATTATAGCATCAACAGATGCTGAAAGAAGGGATGGTTCAGTTTTATTTTTAAGTCCCAAATTCACAACCGTTTCTTTTAATGGTGATGAAAAAACAGGGATCGTTTTGAATGTTGTTTCAGAATGATCTATAGAAAAATTAAAATTTAATTTATGAGGTAGAAAAATGTCTGATTATGAAAATGTTTTTCAGAGACAAGAGTTGCACGAAATGTTCACTTCTGGAGAGGTAGTACCTTTAGATGATCTATATCTCATTGAAGATACTGCTTTAACAATTAAGGAGCTTAATGACAAGATAATTTTTTATAAAGACTATAAAAAGAAAAGATCATTAACTATTGACAATGAAATTAAAATTCTTGAAAATAAGATTAATTTCTTTAAGAAAGTGATTGTTGAGACTTTAAAGTCTAATAAGGAAAAGTCAGTTAAATTTCCCGGTTCTTGCTCTATCTCCTCAAGGAATCCTGCTGCAAAGTGGGTTATTGATGATGAGGAGAAATTTGTAGAGGTGCTAAAAGCTGCTAAAGAAGATGGTGAGAAAATAGACGACATTCTACAAGAGATGATTGAATTTAAAATAGTTAAGAAGACTGCTGATAAACTTCTGGATGCATGGCAGAAAAATGGTAAGCTGGATAGATTGTTGGTAGATTCTAACGTTCCATTTGTTCATAAAGAAATACCCAAGACTTCAGTATCTTTAAGTTATGTTAAGCCTGAAGAAGATGATGATACTATCGATCCAATTCCAGTTCCTAAAAAAGAAACAACGGTAGTAGGAGATGGGATAGCTTTATCTAGGTCATAGGTGATTCATGGATGTATTCGGTTTTTACAAGGCTATTAGAATAGATAGTTCTCAGGTTAAAAAGTGTTTTTCCAGATTACATAATGTCTATAACTCTATACCTAAGACTAAAGGTTGTATGGAGAATATAAATAAAGAAAGAGGTTGTGGGGGGTGGTGTTGTCTCATTCAAACCCCACAACTTTTATATTCTGAGTTTTTACTTATATGGCATTACGTATCGAAAAATTGGACAGATGATGAAGTGTGTGATCTTTTTGAGAAATGCATGTTAAATGCTGTTAATAATATCCCATCTAAGGGATGCGTATTTTTCGATAAAAAAACGAAGATGTGTAGGATACATAAAGTGAGACCTTATAATTGTCGCATATATGGTATAACTCCTCCTGAAGAATTCAATCCAAGATATGATAGATTAAAAAAAGAATATAAGGATATCGTAGGGGCTGTTATCAAACCTCAATGTGAATTAGTTTTGACTGTTGATGATAGAGATATCACAATAGAAGATACTAATAGATGGTGGGAACAGTTGAAGAAGGTAGAAAGATCTATCGGTATTTCTAAAAAGTTAATGACGGATGAAATTGGAGGGACTTATCGAACTCCTCATGACCATATCTTATTATATAATATGCCAGAGAATGTTTTGAATGCTATAGCGGGAATCAAAATGTATGATGACTATACTGATAAAATAGTTACGATTGAACAATTGGTTCAGGTGATTAAGAATGTTTTCAAAAGATGATATAATTTGATATAAAAGTAATTTTAATATCTTATACTATTATTGTTGTTTTCTCCTTAATTCTACTTCAAAATTAGGTATGAAAATATCATTACAAAGTGGAAGTTGGGATAAAGCTTTAGAAAAATATTTAGGAGATAATAAATGAAGAAAATTGAAGTTAAAGTTGAAATTTTAGAAATGAAATATAAAAGAGAGACTCATTTATTTATGATGAAAGTTAAGGATATAAAAGATGGGCATGAAGTAACTTTTGCCATTCCAGCTATTGATTATGGTTTACCAGAAGATATATCTGATGAAATAGTAGAAAACTTTTGTAAAGAAATGATAGGCAAAGAAAAAAACTTACATATAGAAACCTCAGGGAATACTATTAAGAAATCAAGGGAAGATAGTAATAGTTCTCTATCTCCAGAAAAACTTCAAGATATACATGATGGTATTAATCATTTTCCGATAGATCAAGTTATGAATACTTTATATCTTGATGAACAACAGGAGAAGAAAGATGAAGGTTAGATTATTTGGTAGTTCTAGTTGTAAAAACTGTTTAGAGTTATATGTTACTTTAAATAAAGCACAGGTAGATTATGAATATATAGATGCTTTCGATGAGAATGAAGATATTCAGAAATTTTGTGATGAACACAATGTTGAGGCCTTGCCGCATATCCAGTTTATAGAAGGTGATGAGATTGTTGTGGAGCATAAAGGGTGTTTGACGGAAGATCAATTTGTGCAATATCTAGCAGATTATTTTCCTACTTATTGATAAGTGATAATATTTTCTTTATAATTATAAAATATATTTTTAAAGAAAGAAGCAGAAACTATGATTGGTCAATTAAATAAGTATCAAAAAGAAGCAGCAGAACATTTGAATGGTCCTTGTCTAGTGACGTCCTGTCCTGGTTCCGGAAAAACCTTTACTCTTGTAGAGAGAATAGTCTGTCTTTTAAAAAGAGGGGTAAAACAGCGGAATATATTATGCTTAACTTTTACAAACAAGGCAGCAAAAGAAATGAAGGAAAGAGTTTGTAAGAGATTGAACATAAAAAAGCCTAGTTTTTTTATAGGAACATTTCATTCTTTATGTTCTCTTTTTATTAGAAAATTGGGTTCTGGTAGAGGATATTCTCCTCATTTTACGATTGTTAATGATAAAGAGCAACTGGATTTAATGTTGCAGATATCAAGAAAACATGGGGTTGATATTAATTATGGTGATGCAAAAAAAATAGTAAATCGTGTTAATTATTATAGAGATCAGATGGAAGATTTCTCATGGGTCGAGAATGCTTTACATAATGATGTATTCGTTGAGATAGCTCGTAAATATTTAAGTTATTGTAAAAAAAATAACCTACTTGATTTTAGTGCTTTAATATATGAGGCTATCCAGATTATAGATAACGATAAGGAAATAAAGAAAAAAATACAGAACACTTTTAAATATATTCTTGTAGATGAGACTCAGGACACTAATATCTCTCAATTCTATTTAGTTAATCTTCTGGGAGGCAAATGGAAGAATATAATGCTCATAGGCGACGTTGATCAGTCGATTTACGGATGGAGAGGGGCAAGATATGAAAATATAAGAGAGTTTATGAGGATGTATAATGATTGTAAAATAATTTCTTTATCTAAAAATTATAGGTCCACACCTCAGATCATACAAGCATCTAGTAAACTTATTAAGAGAAATACGAGTCACATGGAGACCAAATTTGAAACTGATAATAGTGATGGAGAACCAGTAAGAACATATGGTTTTAGAGATCAATTAAGTGAAGCTCAGTGGGTTGGCAATATGGCGAAGAAGTTGATCGATGAGGGAGGATGGGATCCAGGAGATATAGCTGTTCTTTACAGGGTTAACAAAATGTCTGAGCCAGTAGAACAATCTATGGTAACTAATACGATTCCTTATGAAGTTGTAGGTAGCTGGAATTTCTATGATAGGAAAGAAGTTAAGGATTGTTTGGCTATGATTAGATTTTTAGTTAATAGAAGAGACTCTATAGCCTTTCATAGAATTTGTGTACTCATTAAAGGTATGGGAAATGTAACTATTGGTAAAATAGATAATCTTGCAGAAGAAAAAGATATATCTTTACTTAGATCTTGTCAAGAGATAGGTAATGCAACTAATTCAAAAAATACAAGAGCAGCTTGTAAAAAGATATGTGATATATATAAAAATGATTGGGATTTTTCTAACCCCGCTAAATCTGTACATCAATTGATAGATAGATTTAATTATCGAGAATATATAGATTCTAAATTTGATGGAGATGCTAATGAAAGAAAGGATAATATTGATCAGATAATAGATGCATCGGGAGAATTTAACGGGATGGAGAATGGATTGTTTAATTATCTTCAGCAAATCTCTTTAATTACTTCTGTTGATAGTAAAAATGATAAGAATAAAGTTTCCTTAATGAGCTTACATTCGTCAAAGGGACTTGAGTTCCCTATAGTTTTTATGATAGGTGTTGAGGATGGTATCCTACCTCATCAGCAAGCAATAGCTGATGATCCTTTTAATGGGTTAGAAGAAGAAAGAAGATTGTGTTATGTCGGGATGACCAGGGCAAAGAAAATGCTTTATATGACGTGGTGTAAGAGCCGAAAAAGATTTGGACAGTATGGTAACAAATCATTTAGACATACAAAACCAAGTAATTTTTTAATAGAATCGGGATTAAGGGATGGATAACATGACAAGAGATGAAGTGGCAGATATTGTGAAGTCTATAATATCTGAAGAAACGGATATAGAGAAAGAAAATATTCAAGAGCATATGAGTCTTATTCATGATCTGGGTTTTGATAGTTTAGATGGAGTAGAACTAGTAATGAAGATAGAAAATAGGTTCTCTATTCATATTAAAGACGAGCAAGAAGATAAAATGATGACAGTTGGTATTACTATAGATGTAATTTATGCTATCGTAAATGGAGAAGATTAATGGGTAAGGAAATAGAAAAAAAGTTTTTAGTTAGAAAAGAGTTTTGGAAGTGGCTGTTTTCTCAAAAAGATATTTCTTGGAATAATTTAGCAATTGCTCAATATTATTTATGTTATTCTCCAGAAATAAGAATTAGAATGCTTATTCGAGAGAATAAAGAATATGTTAAAAAGGCTTGGATAACTATTAAAGATGATAAAAAGGATAAAGTTAGAGAAGAGTTTGAATTTCCTATTGATTATGAAGAAGCAGTTAAGGTCATACAGCCTTTTCTAGATACTTCTGTTACGAAAGATAGACACACTTTTGAATATGAGGGAAAATTGTGGGAAGTAGATGATTTTTGGGGAAAACAATCAGGATTGTCGATAGCAGAGATAGAGCTAGAATCGGAGAATGAGGAAATTATATTGCCGCCGGGTATAGGCAAAGAAGTGACAGGTGATGAAAGATATTACAATGGTTACTTATCAAAAAACTCATATACAGAACAGGAATGGGTAACGAATTAAAACTTGAACTTCTACTACCACAAGGGTAGTAGATTCCTAATTCAGCGAGACTACTAAAAATGTTAAGTAAACTTAAAAATCTTAGTTTTACATTCTCTCCAAAGGCGTTTCTTTCGGTCGT
>Ga0075115_10000569_pt1 | contig 18214 bp, 14 predicted proteins | sample AntAceMetag02UKH_FD_69785 | JGI IMG/M metagenome (GOLD analysis project Ga0075115, IMG submission 69785) | Saline lake microbial communities from Ace Lake, Antarctica - Antarctic Ace Lake Metagenome 02UKH | ecosystem: Environmental > Aquatic > Non-marine Saline and Alkaline > Saline | place... | reverse complement strand
TGTTCTTCGTACAAAAGACATATAAACCTTTAAACCTTTCTTCACCCCCCTTATCGCACATTCCCCAAATATGTTGCGTGGTTTTTTTATAAATCGAAAATGAAAATACATAAGAATTCCAGGGGTTTGCAAGCACCCCCCAACCGTCGCCACCCCGGGGGAAGCCCCGCTTGCCATCCTGAGCTTGTCGAAGGGCTCCTCCCGCCGTCGCCAAGGCTATGTCGGGCAGGCACAATGACAGAGCAAGGGCAAAAGGCAAACCCGAAGGCCACACCTCGCCCCGTAGGACGGGGCAAGCAGGAGTACCCGAAAAACAGCTGGCGGACCACCTCCGGGGATGCCCTTCGGCCAACCCCGGAGGAAAAGAGGCGTGCAGTATAATCACTCTGCATTACCAGAACTTAGAAACATCATCCAATCCATTACTTCAAAGAATGCGCCGGCGGATCCGAGGACCCCTGCACCATCTATAAGGGTGGATTGCTTGACCTTGAACTTCGCATAATTCTGGGCATATGACCTGGCCTTCACCTCGGCCTTCATGGCGCGCTGGAACAGCGGCATGGCTCGAGCCAGGCCACCTCCGACGACGAAATTCGTGATGCCGAAGTTGTTCATGAGATTAGCGATACCGATGCCGACGTTCTGGCCGAACTCACGCCAAATCTCCTTTGCCGCGCGGTTGCCCTTCTTCGCCAGTGCCTCGGCCTTGTGACCGCCTAGGCCACGCCGTTTGAAGAAATGCGATGATGCATACTGCTCCCAACAGCCATGGCTCCCACAGCCACACGGCCAGCCCTCACGCTCGATCACCATATGACCGCCCTCACCCGCAAAACCGGTCGGGCCCTGAACGATACTCGCATCAACGATAATGCCACAGCCAACACCCGTACCGAGCGTGACCATGATGTAGTCGTCCCACTTTTGCGCCGCACCCCAACGATGCTCGCCCACCGCACACATGTTTGCATCGTTATCGAGAAGAACTTCTGCGCCGAACTGTTTCTCGAGCATGCTCTTGAACGGAACGTCCTTCCAGGCGGGGAAATTGGGTGAACGACCGATCACGCCAGCTCCGGAATCAACGATGCCCGGCATGCCGCAGGCCAAGCCGACAATACCACCCTTCTTGGGCATGCGAAGCTTTGTGACCAACTGCCCAATGAGCCCAACCATCTCTTTCGCCGTCTTGACCTCACCCACACGCATCATCGCTTTGGAAGCAATGCGTCCGTCGCGCGAAACAACGCCCGCACGAACATTCGTACCGCCTATGTCTATTCCGATTGCGTATTCCATTGAAACTCCAGTACGAGATCCTTCGCTCCGGGGACAGGTCTCAAAATCGAGATCTGTCCCCATCCGCTCAGGATGACATAATTACGAAGCAGCTACTCCCGATAGTATTGCACCGACCACGCCGCCAGCGATGACCGCAAAAAACATTACCAGAAAACCACAACACAGCAATATAGGCAGAAAGACAGCGATAACCACCTTGCCGTAGGTGGTCTCATGCACCGTCTTAAGCCCCATGATCGTAAGAACGAGTTGCCACACGCCCGCAACCATGCCGCCCGCAATAGGCACAATCTGAAGCAGCTGCGGTCCCGTCGAGTAGCAGACCACGCGAAATGTGTGGACGAAGGGCCTCGTCGCCCCGCCCAACAGCATCAGGCACACATGATAGATGCCGCTCGAGATGAAGATGCCCACGCAGGTCATCAGTGGCACTACCAAAAGCATAATCAGGACACCCACCAGAGTGGCGACAGGTCCAGTCATCGCCGCCGTCAATGACTCAAGGCTGGCGGCTATCTGTGCGCCGGCTAAGAAAGTCTGAAACCCAACCTGATACGCAGCAACTATGAGCGCAACGATCGCGGCGTTGACGAGTGCGAAGACAAAGGGTTTGCCCATGTCGCCCGCGCGGGCCACGCTCGTGAAGAAATACGTGGGCCGGGTAAATGCGAGTTTGATCGTGGCGATGTAGGCGTTGACCCAGTTACCCTCGCCCCTGTCCCACGGCACCCCGTCGAGTGGCGGATCACTCACGCGCACCTCGGCGTCGCAGTTGGGACACTGCACCACTCCTTCATTCTCGCTTTGAAATTGCTCGTTACAGTGCGGGCAACGATATACTGTCATATGGCCCCCCTTGTTTGCGCAACGTACCATATATTGAAGGATAAGGTCAAAGATGATGACATATGCGCCCTATTCCACTATATACACGGGCTTCACCGTATTATCTGGGGGAATAACCATGAAACTCTTTCACAAACTTCTGATCTCGGTGCTCGCTGCAGTTCTCATCATCTTCGCCGTCATTGGCTATTTCAGCTATACCGAAAACACCAAGCTTCTCTCGTATGAGATCGAGCAACGCGCATATGCTCTGCTCGATATCAACACTGCCAGGCTGGCCGAGGAAATCGAGGACCTACAGAATATCGCCGTCGCGATCGGTGTCGGCTACGAGACATTCGGTCCTTCAAATGAAGAAAATATCAAGACATTGATCAAAAACGCGCTCTCAACCGTGCCCATTGCGTACGGTTCTGCCCTGGCGTTCAAGCCAAGCGATACTGCTGAAGGAGGCGGACACTTTTCTCCTTATTATTTCCGCAGCGGCGATCGGCTTCAGTACCGCAATCTTGGCACGCCGGAATATAACTATCCTAAACAGGATTGGTACAAGCAGCCCATGATATCCGGCATGCCGCTGTGGAGCGAACCGTACATCGACGTCGGCGGTGGTGAAACAGCCATGATGACCTATTCATATCCCGTCAGACGCAATAACGTCGTCCAGGCCATAGCTACTGCAGATGTTTCGCTGCGCGAACTGACCAAGCTCGTCGATGAAATCAAGGTCGGGACGACCGGCCGCGCGTTTCTTATCGGCAAAGACGGCATGATCCTTGCCATGCCTGAAGATCGCTGGGAGTTCAAACGCACGGTTTTCGATGCCGCCAAGGAACTCAACAAACCCGAACTCGATGCCATCGGTAAAGATATGACCGCCGGCAACCGCGGTTTTGCACGCATGACCGACCCGCTCACCAAAAAAGACGGCTGGATCGTGTATGGCAAGGTGCCACCCACCGGCTGGTCACTCGCTATTCTCGTTCCCAAGGATGAATTGCTCGCGGGTGTAACCGAGCTGCACCGCCGTATGCTCATTATCTCCGGCATCGGCATCCTGCTGTTGATCATAGTTCTCTACGCCATCAACAAGACCATCACCAAACCGTTGAGCGATCTTGCAAATGCAGCGCATCACATTGCCGAAGGTGATTACAACGTGCACCTGCCAAGTCTCACTGCCAAGGACGAGGTGGGCACGCTCACGCGCTCTTTTGCTGAAATGAAAGATTCGCTCCTGCGTAATATCGACAACCTTGGTCAGGCCCAGAATATCGGCGGTGCAGCCATCGAAGCGCTGCCAGATGCCATCGTGATCATGGATGCCAAGTGGGAAGTGAAACACAGCAACAGCGCGGCAAAGAATTTCTTTTCGATGCCGGCTGAGGGATCCTTTCTGGATTTTATCACCACGTCATTTGACAGTTCGCTCGACCGCACACAGATCGGCACCGTCTCGCGCGGCACCATAACCTTTATGCTGTCGCGGCACGAAGGCGACACGAGCATGCCGCGTGCGATGTCATGCTCGGTTACCCCCATCTACAGCAAGTCAGGCGGCCTGACACACTATGTAATGAATGCCCATAACGCCCAGTCATAAACTTGGAGGATTCATGGAGAAGGTGCTTCCTTCAATCGATGATATGAAAAAGAAATCCGCTGATGCACTCTACCAGCTCTTTCATTCGAGCAGAGACGGACTTTCGTCTGAGGATGCCCGCGCCCGTCTGGAGATATACGGGACCAACGAAATCAAAGAGAAGAAAGTCAATCCTCTGCTCAAGTTTTTGAGTTATTTCTGGGGCCCTATTCCGTGGATGATCGAGATCGCCGCAATCCTCTCGGCCGTCATCCACCACTGGGAAGACTTTGCCATCATCGCGGCGTTGCTTCTCATGAACGCCGTCGTCGGCTTTTGGCAGGAACACAAGGCGGACAACGCCATCGAGATGCTCAAGAGCCGGCTCGCGCTCAAGGCCAAGGTAAAGCGCAATGGCAAATGGGTAGAGATTGCCGCGCGCGATCTTGTTCCGGGAGACATCGTGCGAGTACGCTTGGGCGAGATTGTGCCCGCAGATCTCAAGCTCATGGACGGCGATCAGCTGCAAACCGACGAGTCCGCACTGACGGGCGAGTCGCTTCCCGTGACTAAGGAAGTCGGTGACATCGCCTACTCAGGCTCTATCATCAAAAAAGGTGAAATGGATGCACTGGTCGTCGCCACCGCAATGAACACTTTCTTTGGCAAGACGGCAGCGCTTGTTGAAAAAGCAAATACAGAGAGCCATTTCCAAAAGGCCGTCATCAAGATCGGCGATTATCTCATCGTCCTCGCCGTCGCACTGGTGGCAGTCATCTTCATAGTCGCCTTGTTTCGGCACGAGAGCTGGCTCCAAACCCTGCAGTTCGCGCTCGTTCTGACCGTCGCGGCAATACCGGTGGCGCTCCCGGCTGTGCTGTCTGTCACGCTTGCCGTCGGTGCAACGGCACTGGCAAAGAAAGAAGCGATCGTCAGCAAACTCATCGCCATCGAAGAGATGGCAGGCATGGACATCCTCTGCTCCGACAAGACCGGCACGATCACGCAGAACAAGCTCACGCTCGCCGAGGTCACAACTTATAGCGACGCATCCTCCAACGACGTCATACTGTTCGCATCTCTCGCCTCGCGTGCGGAGGATAAGGACCCAATCGACGATGCTATCATTAGCAAGGCAAAGCATTCTGAGATAATCTCAAATTATAAAGCCTTGAAGTTCCATCCCTTCGATCCCGTATCCAAGCGCACCGAGGCGACGCTTCAAGATGATGCCGGCAAGAAGATCAAGGTCAGCAAGGGTGCACCACAGGTCATCCTGGACCTGACAGCTGACAAGGACGCTCTAGGAGAAACGGTCAACACAGCGGTTACCGATTTTGCGTCACGCGGCTATCGCACACTAGGTGTGGCCAAGACGGACGCAAGCGGCACCTGGCACTTCATCGGCCTCATCCCCATGTACGATCCACCGCGCGAGGATTCCGCATCAACGATCACGACGGCAAACAACATGGGCGTCGAGGTCAAAATGGTTACGGGCGACCACATCGCTATCGCAAAGGAGATAGCGAGGCAGGTTAAGCTCAAACCAAACATCCTCCTCGCATCCGCGTTTGCAAGCCTCACCGACAGCGAAGCAGCCAGGCTTATCGAGAAAACCGACGGGTTCGCCCAGGTCTTTCCTGAACACAAGTACAAGATCGTCGAACGGTTGCAAAAAATGGGTCACTTCGTCGGCATGACAGGCGACGGCGTAAACGATGCACCAGCTCTCAAAAAAGCCGATGCGGGCATCGCAGTTGAAGGCGCAACAGATGCGGCAAAATCGGCAGCCGATATAGTACTCACCTGCCCTGGATTGTCGGTCATCATCGATGCAATCAAAGAGGCGCGAAAGATCTTCCAACGCATGAACAGCTACGCGATCTACCGCATAGCCGAGACGATCCGCGTCCTTTTCTTCGTTACATTGTGCATACTGATCTTCAACTTCTATCCCGTCACAGCACTCATGATCGTGCTGCTGGCTCTCTTCAATGACGCACCTATCATGGCCATAGCATACGACAACGTTCACTATTCGAATCAACCCGAGAAGTGGCACATGCGTGAAGTCATCGGCATGGCGACTATATTGGGACTGTTCGGCGTATGCGTGACATTCGGCGCTTTCTATATCGCCCGCGAAGTTTTGCACTTGGACAAGGAAGTCATACAGTCATTCATCTTTCTCAAACTGGCAGTCGCCGGACACTACACGATCTTTATAACTCGCACCCGCGGCCCCTTCTGGTCGATCAAGCCATCGGCGGCCCTGTTCTGGTCTGCAGTAGTCACGAAGGCAATCGCCACGCTCATCGTAGTCTATGGCATCTATGTAGCGCCAATCGGGTGGGAAATTGCTGGACTGCTTTGGGCATACGTGACGCTGGAATTTATCGTCACCGATTTCATCAAGGTCTGGCTATACAGGCTACTCGATCATCGGGGCTTGGTCTTTCACAAACACGGCGGCGAGGAATGCCACCACTGCAGCAGACAAACAGCTCAAGTCAGAGCAACATAGAGAGATGTCCTACTTCGATTACAACGGCATAAAGCTCTACTATGAAAAAGCGGGGGACGGTCCCCCGCTTTTCATGGTCAACGGGCTTGGAGGCGACACTCGAGTGTGGTCGTTTCTCTCGCCGTACCTCAACAAGTCGTTCACCACGATCGCCTATGACATGCGCTGCGCTGGCAAAAGCGACGAGCCGGCAGACCCCTTTACAATCTCGGACCTATCCGACGAAGCATATGCGCTGATAGACCATCTGGACCTCAAAAAAGTATCGGTCTTAGGCTTCTCCATGGGCGGGATGGTAGCCCAGGATTTGGCTCTCAACTATGCCGATAGAATCGACAAACTAATTCTGGTTTCGACAATGCCCGCCACAATGCACATGTATCCCATTCCAGACTTCATCATAAAACTGTTTGTCAAAACTGATGTTTCACCCAAGCTGATTGCCCTGGTCTATGATGCAATATTTGGAAGCAGCTTCAAGAAAATCCACTCGGCTCAGGAATTCATAGATTTTAAAATGAATGACAAAACCCCGCAGCCTATCGAAGCCTATCTGAACCAATTCAATGCGATAAAATCTTTCGATGTTCGCGATATAGTGAGCAACATCTCAGCGCCCACGCTAGTCGTGGCAGGAGACGAGGATCGAGTCATACCCCCCAAGAATGCACAGTGGCTCAATGAGCACATAAGCGGATCCAAGATCGCCATTTTCGATAAAGTGGGTCACATGCTCCCGATTGAATGCCCGGAAAAGCTTTCAAACCTTGTAAGGGAATTATGTCTGTAAAAGAAACATGTCCACTTTGCCATAACGACGGTGCATCTGAATTCCACCGCGACAAGCTGCGACCGTATTTCCGCTGCTCGACATGTGCACTCGTCTTTGTGCCCGCCCTATTCCATCTAACTGCGCGCGAGGAAATGCAGCGCTATGAGCTACACCAGAATAACCCTGAGGACGACGCGTACCGTGCATTTCTCATGAGACTGGGCAGCCCGCTCATGGAACGGCTTGAACCAGGAGCAGTAGGTCTAGACTATGGATCCGGACCAGGTCCAACCCTTTCGCTCACCCTAGCCGAGAATGGATTTCCAACGGAGATCTACGATCCATATTTTGCTGACGACCCAACCATGCTCGATGCACGCTATGACTTCCTCACCTGTACGGAAACTGTCGAGCATTTCAGAAATCCCGCCAAGCACTGGGAACAAATGGTCGATCTCGTCAAACCAAACGGTTGGATGGGAGTGATGACATCGCTCATTACGGAAGATACTGACTTTAAAACATGGCATTATGCGCGCGATGATACGCATATCGCCTTTTACTCACACTCAACCATTGAATGGATTGCCGACAGGTATTCGCTCAAACTGGAAGTGATCGATGATTCCGTTATCCTTATGAAAAAAGCAGATTGAGTTTAAGACTAAGGTTAAGAACTTCTCAACCTCAACCTTAATCTTAACCTGCCTTGTCCTTAACCTCAGACTCAATCTTAACCATTCTTTAGCTTTTTAAACTCTTCCGTCAGCTTAGGTACTATTTCGAACAGATCCCCTACAAAACCGTAGTCAGCTACTCGGAATATCGTCGCATTGGGATCCTTGTTTATGGCGAGGACAGTCTCGGCTGTCTGCATACCCACGAGATGTTGAATAGCGCCCGAAATGCCTACCGCGATATAGAGCTTGGGGCACACGGTTTTGCCGGTCTGGCCAACTTGGTGCGGATAGCTGATCCAGCCACGATCCACAACCGTGCGCGTACCGCCAACAGCTGCTTCGAGAACGTCGGCAAGTTCGTAGATGAGTTTAAAGTTTTCAGGTCTTCCTAGCCCGCCGCCGCCCGATACGATGATGTCGGCGATAGCGACATTGCCCGCGCCGCCCTCCTCCTCGACTGATTCCTCTACGACCACGCGCGAGACAAGGAGATCGGCGGATAGATCCTCACGTATGATCTCACCTTTACGCGCCGAATCCCGCGCCATCGGACGCATGACGCGTGGACGCACAGTAGCCATCTGCGGACGCCTGCTCGGGCAGAGGATGTTGGCCATGATGTTGCCGCCAAACGCCGGCCGTGTCTGAACGAGATGACCATCGTTATCTATTGCAAGCGCGGTGCAATCAGCTGTCAAACCCGTTCTCAGCTTAGCGGCAACGCGCGGAAAAAATGCGCGTCCCATGAGCGTCGCACCGGCGAGAACGATCTCCGGCTTTTCGCGTTCGATGAGATCTGCCAAAATACGCGCGTATACCTCGTCGTAAAAATACCGACACCCTTCATTATCAATCACGCGTACACAGTCGGCACCGTGCTGAATTAGCGTCTCAGCGTGACCAGATATGTTCTGTCCAATGAGAACGCCGGTGAGACCAACCCCCCTGCCGTCGGCAAGCTTGCGTCCCTCGCCGATGAGTTCAAAGGAAACGTCGTTGATCTTGTCCCCCACCGCTTCGCAGAAAACCCATACGCCGCCCTTTGCCTCAGCATGCGCCACGTTTTTGCTCGGCTGCTCAAACTCAATGGCATCGACTGGACAAACCTCTACGCAGGCGCCACATAGGATGCAGAGATCGTAATCGATCACAGCCTTGCCCTCGACCATGCGAATGGCCTCGACCGGGCAGGCGTGCACGCACGCTCCACATCCCGTGCATTTTTCAGCTATGATCCTTATTCCCATATATGTTCCAGCTTCGCTTCTATCTTTTCCGCAACGTCGCGAATGTTTTCTGTCGTACCCTCGGCAGCTGTACATCCCGAACGCGCGTGCGGAGCAAAAATACGTTCGACCCAGGTGGGCGAACCATCCAGCCCAATACGCTCCTCTTCACAGCCGATATCCGCCGGACTTAGGACCGGAATTTCCATGCGCTTCGCGCGCATCCGTCCCTGAAATGATGGCGGCCGAGGTGTATTTATATCCTTCACCACAGAGATCAGACATGGGAACGGTGCCTTCACGCGATCGTAGCCATGCTCGGTCATACGCTCAACGACAAGATCCTTCGCATCTACGCTGGCAATCCGGCGCACAAACATTACCTGCGGGATACCAAGATGCACCGCCATCTCAGGACCAACCTGCGCCGTGTCGCCATCCACCGCTTGTTTGCCACAGAGGATGAGGTCGTATGAGCCGATCGATGAAACGGTCTTCGAGAGTATGTAGCTGGTCGCAAGCGTATCGCTACCCGCAAATGCGCGATCTGAAATGAGACGGGCATCGTCTGCGCCCATGGCTATCGCTTCCTCCAGCGCGCACTTTGCCTGAGGCGGACCCATAGTAATAATCGTAACCTTCCCGCCATGCGCAGCTTTGAGTCTGAGAGCCTCCTCAATAGCAAACAAGTCGAATGGATTTACGATCGTGCGCACGCCGTCGCGCTCGAGCGTATTCGTCTGAGGATTGATCTTGACGTCGGTCGTATCCGGAACCTGCTTTATGCAAACAATGATGTTCATTTACAAACCCTTGTAGTTCGGCCCACCGCCGCCTTCTGGCGGAACCCACGTCACGATGCCGTACGGATCTTTGATATCGCATGTCTTGCAGTGCAGGCAGTTCGACGGATTGAGATGCAGTCGCTCAACTCCATCCTCTTCCTCTATCATCTCGAAGACATTGGCCGGACAAAAACGCGTGCAGGGGTTGCCGTACTCCTCTTTACACTTTCCGTTACAGATGGAGATGTCGTCGATCTTGATATGACACGGTTGGTCCTCTTCATGCTTGGTGCCCGAACCAAACACGCACGTGAGCTTATCGAATGTAAGCATGCCGTCGGGACGAAAAGGCCCGCACGGAGAAGGGCATGATTTGCACATCATCTTCATGCATTCATAGTCGGGTTTCACCTTAAAACGATCGATAAGCCCCCTGCCAAACGTAAACATCTGAAAACCCGCATGGACCATGCCCGGGATGATGCCCTTGTGAAAACCCTGGTGAAAATTGCGCGCGCGCTTGAGGTCGCGGCTTATCCAGCTGGATCTGATTTTGTCTTCATACGCTTTGAGCTGTGCCGCACTCACATCTTTTGCAACCAGCGCGTCGCGTATTGTTTCAGCCGCGAGCATGCCCGACTTCATTACGTGATCGATGCCTTTCAGCTTCATGGCATCGAGTATGCCCCCTGACTCGCCGATGATGAGGAAACCATCTCCGTAGGCACGTGGCATAGCATACCAACCACCCTCGACGATCGTCTTAGCGCCGTATGCGATAAAGCGCCCGCCCTCCAACATATTCGCGACAAACGGATGTTTCTTGAGCATCTGCAGGCATTCAAAAGGATGGAGCTGGGGGTTGCAATAATCCAACCCGATGACCAACCCGATCGAGACGAGCCGGTCCTTCACGTGATAGATGAAGCTCCCACCGAACGTGTCGAGCTGTAGAGGATATCCCATCGTGTTGTAGATGGTGCCTTCCTGAAAGCGGTCCTCTCGCACCTCCCACAGTTCCTTTAGACCGACCGCGTAGCCCTGCGGCGTCACGCCCTCGTCTAAATTCTTCTCCGCAATGAGACGCTTGGTAAGATGCCCGCGCGAGCCCTCTCCGAGCACGACGACCTTCGCATTCACCGGCGTGGGCTCGACGTAGTTTGGTTTTTTGTTCCCATCCTTATCGAGACCCTTGCCCTTGATGATGATGCCGTTCACCGCACCGCTGTCATCGTACATGAGTTCATCAACAGCCTCGCCGTGATAGACTTCGACGCCCTCGCTCTCGGCAATCTTGCCAAGCCAACGCACAAATTCTGAAAGCGAAATGAGATACTTGCCCTTGTTGGACATGACCGGCGGAGTAAACGGCAGCGGAAAACGGTGCTTCTTTGTCAGGAATGATAACCCCTCGCGCTGCACTTTCTGCCCGAATGGCGGCATGCGGTCCAGATAATCGGGAATTAGCTCCTCGAGAGCGCGGGGATCAAACGTGGCACCGGAAAACGACTGGTCGCCCGGATTGGGCGCCTTCTCGATCACAGCTACGGAGAGGTCCTTAAGTTCAGGGATGACGCGGGTCAGCCGTTTGAGATGCAAAGCGCCCGACAGTGACGCCGGACCCGCCCCCACGAAAATGACGTCAAATGAAAGAGACATGGCCAGTCACTATCAGGGAAAAACTCAACAATGTCAATGAGATGTGGCGAGCGTGATCCTCTGCACGAACGGCAGCGCCGCAACAGCCGGAAGCTTCTCAGCGGTGACGCTCCCGCGAGCGACGGTACCCGCGAAGATGCGAACGTTAAAGCCCTTGCTCTGGAGAAAATTCTCGTCACCCTGCGAGCCGGGGGCCCGCACGCGAGCGAAACACTGAAACCTCTGATCCATCGCGCCCGACTTCTTTGCGGCAATCCACGCCCGCTGAAGATGCGGGTCCACCTTCTTCCAGACATACGCCTCGCCAAAACCTTCCGGGACATTTTCAACAGCGTGAACCTTATGCGCATTCGCGCTGATCGAAAATGCGACACAGAACAGGATGACGATTAATAATGAAAGACCGGTTTTGTATGATTGTTTCATACTTCACTGCATAGCACATAACCCATTGATATGTCACAATAAATTTCTCCTTGCCTTTGAATCTTCCGTCTGTTATACGACCGCTCCATTTGACCGCCACTAAAGGAGAAAACATAATGTCACCAACAGCAGGCCTACAGGCAGTGCCGATGCAACCCACGCCAGTCTTCGGCAACATGCCCAAAGAATTTTCACCGGAAATGATGCCCACAACCTTTCCAGTGACCCAAGCGGCCATTAAAGCTGGAATCAAGAATTATCGAGAAGAAAAGGGCTATTCGACCGCTCCCGACTACGAAGTTTTCGCTGACGTGGCCGATACGCTGCCCTTTAAAACATTTCGTGCGGCAGGAAGATCATGGCGCGTAGAAAATGTTCGTGTCCATCCCCTTGCAAATCCCATCGCTGCACCCCGGCAAACTATAGGCGACGTTGAAAGATTCGTTGAACTATTTATTCCTTCAATTGCCGCTGCCATCGGTGCCGCTGAATTCATGGGCAGAGGCGGTTTGGAAGGTATCGACAAAAGTGCGCACAAGGATGCTGCAGACGCCGCAGCAACTATCGCCATGCGTGAAGCACTTAACCGCCTTTACATGCGCGGCAAAATCCGCGGTGGTGAGGGTGGTGGCCGCGACGGGCAGACACGTCTCGGCGCACTTCTGTTAAACGAACTTGTCGGTCGCAAGGGCGGCAAAAAAATCAACTTCTACGTTGACCCGCTCGAGGTCACCAATGCAACGGCAGCCCTCAACACTACCGGTGCTTGGGGTGGCGTGGGTCAGGGTTGGGCGCCAGAATTGGCTAATCCCGCTCACTGGTATCCGGGTTACTCTGGAGCATCGACGCTGCTGCTCGCCATGAACGGAGATGAGGGAAAAGCGCGCGCTCTTTCCGATTTCCTCTATCTCAACAAGCTTCAGTTCAACCACCGCATCTGGGATAAACTCCGCACAAACGGTTTTTCCATCAACATGAAGCCCGGCGATTTAGTTGAAGGCATCGCAGATGCGCTGAAAAAAGCCCCAGAAGAACTCGCTGCCGCAGCACTGGCGCGTTCGCGTCACATGAAGACAATGATGGGTTGGATCGAGGCAGGTCTAAAACCTTGGAAGATTTCAACACCATCCGATGGCGATGCGATATTCGCTCCCGCACTGGCCGCGGGCGCGCTCGACTTCGCCGGTCTCACAGGCGGCGTCGTCGAGGGAGCGGTTGCTTCTGCTTTAGGTATTCCGCTCGGCATCAGGACGTTCTTCCAATTCGCATCACATGACAGGTTGGGCGAACACAAGGAGATGGCAGATCTTACACGCGAGGACCACCGATTCGGCTTCTCCATGCGGGAACGCCAGCAGATGCGTCTTACCAAACTCTTCGACAGTCAGCATATCGGCAACACGTTGAGACAAGATGATCCCGCAATTCTCGACACAATCACTCACGCCGCCTGGGATCGACTCGGCCAGCCTGCATACGAAAACTTCTATGAACGTTTTCTTGCCATTTCCGGCGTGGACACCCCGTTTGCGGAACCCGAGCGTTCAGCACTCATGGACACCATCGACGGCGCAAAGAAAGGAACCCTCACTCGTGAAGCAGTGCAGGCCATCATGGACGGCATCGTGCGGCAGCGCATACAGGGCACGCGTTTCACCGACAAAGAGCGCCGCGTCATGGCTGACGCACTCAGGGAAGTTGACTATCACGATGTGCGCGAGCAGTTTCAATTCGGCGATCTCATGACAGGCACGCAGGACTGGTTGGCTCTCGTATCGGCCATCACGCCGAACAAGTGGGCGCCACTCGACGGCATTCGCACAGATGAAACGCATGGCGCACGCACCGTGAGCACGCTGGCCGTCGCCGGCTCGCATGCGGTGTATACTGTGGAAACCACGGTCGTCCCGCAGGACTGAGGTAACACGCACTATGTCTGCTTCACTTGATCTATCACGCGTATCCTTTGCACGCTATGCTCAGATGAGCACAGCGGGGGATGCGCCTGCGTCATTGGATCCTGCCTACATGGAAACCCTGAAACAGACTGCACCCGTCGTTCAGGATTTTGCTGAATGGCTCGTCAGTCAGGGATCATTGAAAGACCATCAGCTATTCTTCGTGGGCAGGAGCATGGACCTGCCCTACCACGCCACCGCGGCGATAGCGCAGCAGCGGCGACGCGATGCATGGATCAAGCCGGAGGATGTGTACCTCATAGATTTTTCCCGCGGCAAGTTTAACGGTGGTTTTCCGCAATGGAAAAACCATGCTCGCATCAGAAGGTATTTGGAAAGCTGCGATCTGAATCTGCAAAGACCCATAGCAATTGTCGACGACATCTATCTGCACGGCACCACCATGGAAGCGTTGCGCAATGTATTGTTGTCCACCCGCCGCGACACCAAGACGGTGGTCATATACGATGATGATCCTATGCGCGAGGACGGCGCGCGCCCCAGTCTGGCGTATGCTCGGCGCCGCCCTGCGCCGTATCATGACATACGAGGCATTGCTGCGTGTTTGGGCAATCGCCATGCACTGATCCCCTCCTTTGATGCCAGCGCCACACGAAGCGCCGCCATGGCTTTGAGTGCTGACAGTAGAATGGGTGAAAATGTCTATGATCCCGCGCGGTCCTATGAGGTTGCAACCCAAGGCGAAATGATGCGTCCAGCCTATCAGCAAATGAATTTTGCACAATGGTCAGCTGTCAGGGAGGCTTTTTTGCGGTTCTGCTCGGCATGATCAAGCCCTGCCTTGTTATATACGTATCCCGGCAAGCCAGGCGTTAAACTTCTCATAGAACTCAGCGGAGCGCTCGTGATCCTCTTTCGTCCAATCCGCCTTTTGATCCTTCACATACGCAGCGCGTTCTTCTGCCGACGCGTGTTCAATCTCATCGATAGGATCAATGGCAATATGCGTATCGCTGACACCGTCCCATGATTCATTCACGGGAAAACCTGCTTTCTTAAGCGGCAGATCCCATGTTGCGTCGACGTAGATCCACTTACCATCGATCTGAGCTTTGCAACCGAGGTGGTATTCGATCGGCAAATTGGCGGAGAGTTCTCTTAATTCTTCTGTGTAGTCGAGAGTCCATTGATTCCAGGAGTACGGAAACGAAACGTACTTGATAGGCAGATCGAGATTGGCAAACATCTGGCCCAGCAGGAAGTGCTTTGGCGTGCACGAACCGCAACCAAACTCGATGAGCTTGTGCAGGCCTTCATGAAGGTCGCCAAGCTCCGGCACAACGAGGTACGGAATGTCACGGATATGGTTGAAGACGCTAACCCGCTGCTCGAGCGGCCCCTTATCCAGCGTCCACTCTTCGAACACCCTTTGCACGATATCTGGCATTGATCCCCCTGCGCCTTGAGGTACGACAAATGGCCTTCAGCGTCAATCGACCTTCTGAGGCCTTCTGGAGGGGAATCAGGTTGACATAGCCCAGGACGGCCTATATACCCTCCCCTCACAATTTGTTGCGGGGTAGAGCAGCCCGGTAGCTCGTCAGGCTCATAACCTGAAGGTCGCTGGTTCGAATCCAGTCCCCGCTACCAGAAAGAAAGCCTCAGCGAAAGCTGGGGCTTTTCTTTTTGGTAAAGAGACTGGTGAGAACCTCTCGTTCGACGGCCGGAAATCCTCTCCCAATGGCATTCTCCCCCTTTACTATCACGAAAAACCGTGGCATGAGAGCGCGATGACAAAGACCAATAATAACAACTGGATCGTTCTTAAATTCGGCGGCACTAGCGTGGCCACGCCGCGTGAGTGGTTGGCAATTGCTACGATCGTCCGCGAGCGTCTCGACGAGGGCTTCCGCCCCGTCTTGGTCTGCTCGGCACTAGCGAGCGTCTCGGACAAACTCGAGCAGCTGCTTCATGATGCGCCTGCAGGCAATCATGCCCCACTGCTGGAGGCCATAACGGAGCAACACCGGACTCTTGCCAGCGAACTCGATGTATCGTTCGACGAGTTGTCTGAGCATCTCGACGAACTGGGCAAACTCGCGCAAGGCATCGCACTCACCCGTGAAGTCAGCCCTCGCATACATGCAAAGGTGCTGGCACTGGGCGAGATGATGTCGACGCGTCTCGGCGCCGCATTTCTGAACAAGCATAACATTCCGACCGAATGGCATGATGCACGAACGCTATTGTGTACCAACTGCGTCGACACAATATCCGCGCGCTCGTTCTTGAGTGCATCGTGCACGTATGAACGCGACAACGAAGTGCAGCAGAAACTCGCGGGCTCAAAGCAGCCCGTTGCCATCACGCAGGGTTTTATCGCACGCAATTCAAATGATGATACCGTGCTGCTGGGTCGCGGCGGCTCCGATGTCTCCGCGTCGTATCTCGCCGCAAAGCTGGGCGCGGACCGCTTCGAGATGTGGACGAACGTTCCGGGAATGTACACCGCAAACCCGCACCGCCTGCCCACGGCTCGCCTGATCAAATCGCTCAACTACGATGAAGCACAGGAGATCGCATCCACCGGCGCAAAGGTCGTACATCCACGCTGCATCTACCCTCTGCGCCATCACGGTATACCGCTGCACATCAAGTGCATGAACAACCCGCACCTTGAAGGAACAGTCATATCATCGGCCGCGGCCAACACGGCAGCACAGATCAAGGCAATCTCTTCAAAGCCCGGCGTCACGATCGTTTCACTAGAAACGATAAACATGTGGCATCAATCAGGTTTCTTGGCCGATGCGTTCACCTGCTTCAAGAACCACGGGATCTCGGTAGATCTGGTTTCCACGTCGGAGACCAATGTCACGGTCACGCTCGACCGCGCCACCAATGCCCTGGATCGCAATTCCTTAAATGTGCTCACCGCAAACCTCGGAAAGTTCTGCCAGGTGCGCGTAATTGAAAACTGCGCATTCGTGAGCTTGGTGGGCAAAAACATTCGTTCCATTCTCCACCAGCTGGGTTCTGCGCTCGAGGTGTTTGAGGAACAGAAGATCTACCTCGTCACGCAAGCATCGAACGACTTAAACCTCACTTTTGTCGTCGACGAGGATCAGGCCGAACGCCTGGTGCAGAAACTGCATGCTGAGCTGTTCAGCCGGCGCACGCACGATACCGTCCTGGGAGCCACGTGGAAGGATCAGTTTGAAAAGGCAGAATCCGAAACTCATACGAGGCCAACGCCGTGGTGGCAAACGCGCGCTGATGAGTTGCTCGAGCTGGCGAAGGATAAAAGTCCGCGCTATGTCTATGATGAAGGCACTATTCTTAACTCGATCGAACGTCTGACGGAGCTCAGCACGGTCGACCGCCTTTTCTATTCCACAAAAGCCAATCCGCATCCCGATATTCTACGCACTCTCTACAATAAGGGATTCGGCTTTGAATGCGTATCGCCGGGGGAAGTCGAACACGTCTTTAAACTCTTCCCCGACATCGATCCGCAGCGCGTTTTGTTCACGCCCAACTTCGCATCCCGTCGCGACTATGAACGTGGGCTGGAACACGATGTCATCGTGACATTGGACAACCTCTTCCCGCTGGAAGCCTGGCCCGAGATATTCCGCGACCGCGACCTCTTCGTTCGCATGGATCCCGGCCGCGGCAAGGGTCATCACAAATACGTCCACACAGCTGGCACCAAATCGAAGTTCGGCGTACCATCAACACAGATAGATGAATTCGCGGCACTCGCGAACAAATGTGGCGCACGCGTCGTCGGCCTACACGCCCATGTGGGCAGCAGCATCTTCGCGCCCGATACGTGGAGCGAGACCGCGCAGTATCTCGCTGAAGTCGCCAAGCGCTTCCCGCACGTCACCACGCTAGACCTGGGCGGCGGCCTGGGCGTCGTCGAGAAACCCGGCCAGGACGAGATCGATATGGCTGCGGTAAACGAGAATCTACAAAAATTCAAGACAGCCTACCCTCAGTTTAAGATCTGGATAGAGCCCGGCCGCTTTGTGGTCGCTGAATCCGGCGTACTACTTGCGAGCGTCACACAGACAAAACACAAGGGCGACTACCGCTACGTCGGCATCGATGCGGGCATGAACGCACTCATCAGGCCCGCTCTCTACGGCTCATATCATGAAATCGTCAACCTCTCGCGCCTGAATGAGCCGCACACGATGGTGGCCAACATCGTTGGTCCGATCTGTGAAACCGGCGATGTCCTGGGCAATGCCCGCAGCATAGCCCCGCCTCAGGAAGGTGATGTCATGCTCATCGCAACGACCGGCGCATATGGCAGGGTCATGAGTTCAACCTACAACCTGCGCGAGCTTGTCGCTGAGCATTTTCTTCCCGTACAAACCAAGTAGAATCCTGAGAAAACACTCCACCTCCCCGGCAACGCGGTATTGCGTCGACGGGAGTTGGAAATGTGTGTCTCGGGTACCGGCTTCCTCGCCTCA
>Ga0075115_10000560_pt1 | contig 18391 bp, 7 predicted proteins | sample AntAceMetag02UKH_FD_69785 | JGI IMG/M metagenome (GOLD analysis project Ga0075115, IMG submission 69785) | Saline lake microbial communities from Ace Lake, Antarctica - Antarctic Ace Lake Metagenome 02UKH | ecosystem: Environmental > Aquatic > Non-marine Saline and Alkaline > Saline | place... | reverse complement strand
AATAGTATGTTTTACCCATCTTGGTATTTTTGATATAAAGACGATCAAAACCACAAGCGATTAATGCTTGAATTCTTAATGTGTCAGAAATGGTTGTATTCCATATTTCTTTAATTGCTTTTAAATATTCCTGAAACTTTGATTGATTCAATTGTGGATTAAGTTGATGAATTAAACCACCAAAATCTACAAAATTCTCTATAGCTAATAAAGCTTTTTTTATATTAGAATCATCTGATTGAAGTATTTTAGCTTTTTCAATTTCATACTTAATTGTACTTTCAGAAAACCGAGACCCTTTGAATGGTATTTCCTCATTAATTAAATTAGTATATGGATTCTTTGAGTTTAATTTATCAAAAACAGAATAATAATCGCCAAAATAATTTAAACGAATATCATTAATAAATTTGGTATCGCTTTTATATCTAGTAAATTGGAATAGATTTCTTAAAATTCTCACATAATGAATTAATTCTTCATCTACTTCATATTTTTCAAACCTCACAATATGCTGTAATATACAAAATTGCAAAATCCAATTTCTTCGTTTATTACTTATATCTTCAGCTTCATTGTTTTTAATGAGTAATTCAAATAAATTAAATTCTTCTGATTTGTTCCAAAATAATCTAATTCTTGAATTAGATTCAACATTTTTATTGTCAATAAAAAATAAATCTTTATAGAAATTTTCAATATTAACATTATCTTTTTTCCCCCCGTTCTTTGTAAATATTTTATATAATGCATCTAATGAGTTAAATAAAAACAATAAATTTTCTTCTATGCAATAAACTTCCTCGTATTGCAAAAAAGAGTTTTTAAAATCTTCTGCTTTTGAATTTTTATGTTTTTTGTATTGAATCTGTTGGTACAGATATGCCAGTATTTCAGCTTTCGTATTTTCCAGCAGGTTCGTTGAATCTATAGCTTTCGACTGCAGTTCTGATAATTTACTGCCGTCTATATCTTCTTTGTTTTTCCTTCCACTATTAATCGCATTAACAAAATCGTCATTATTTGATTTGTTTCCAATAAAAACAGTTGCTGTCTTGGCAACAATCACCTGTTTTTTCATTAAATCTTCGTATCCTTTTATAGCAGCACTTACCGGATTCAATATTTTAAACAATAAACTTTCCTCATCTTGTTCGGGGTGAACAAGTAACGCCTCAATATCATCATTATTACCCACAAAATCTATTGAATAGCCCTTAAAAAAGAATATTTGAGTAATAAATTCAAAGTAATTGGAAAACCCTTCATCAGTAGTTTTTTTATCACCTCTAAACTCCCAAAATAAATCTGTCCATTCTTTTTCTATTTTATAAGAAAAGTAACCGGAATAGGATATTTCTCCTTTTATTGGATGTTCAAGTTTTTTGTCTTTAAAATACTTATCAATTAATTGAATGAAATTGGCTTTAAAATTTTCAAATGAAGTGAGTTGTTTGCCTCTCGCATTCATTTTAATGTAAAGTTCATCGGTCAATTCAAAACCCTTTTCCCCTAAATCCAACCTCTCGAAAGAAATGGTGTTATCATTAATGAGTTGTGTAAATACGGATGAAGAACTTATATCATAAAACCTATTATGAATTGCCTGAATCATTACAAGCATTGCTCTAATAGTAGGATCAGTATCCCATTTATCTCTATACCAATGTTTGTTTTTAATTTCCAATATAAATATATTATCTCCTGTTTCATCAGGAATCTCAATTATTTCCTTAATCAAACATTGACAAAATTCCCGAGAGCTTATTCTTGTATCATATACAAATTGGCTTAATTTCGATTTAACCTCAATTTTAATTGGCTCTTTTAATGCAAAATACCAATGCAACAGAAATAATGTCGTCAACCTTTGTTGTCCATCAATGGGGAAAAAAGTATCGCCTTTTACTCTTCCATAAATAAAATCTAAATGCAGTTTTTCGTTATTATTTAAATGCTTAAATATGGCGTTTAAAAATTTTTCACGTTTTTCAAATTCTTCTTCACGACCTTGTGCATAATCCCTCTGAATAATAGGTATGCTTATTTTATAGGAATTTATAAGATTCCAAAATGTTGTATTATTAGTTGCCATTGTCTGTCGCTATTAATTTCATAAATAAAAGATAAACTGATTCTATCGACTTAAAATATGCTTGTCTGTCGTCATTGTTCCAGAAGATCATTTCTTCTGGGCTATTAGAGTAGTATTTAGAGAACGCTCGATGGGTGCAAACAGGAACATATCTTCCCGATTTGTTTTCTTTTAAAATTTCTCTCTTGATATCAAAAAAGGAATTGTTAAGTTGACTATTTGTGTCCTTATCAACTAAGGCTAGATTGTACAGCGTGTGTAATTCGCTTTCTTTGAAATCAGAAATCTCACTGTATAAGTCCAGAATTTGAGAAAATATATTTTTAAAAGCTTCTTTATCGTAACTTATCAATAAACCTTCAATTTGTTGCAATACAATATTTATCTTTTCCTGATTGCTTTTGGCAAGTTCTTTAATTGAAGACAAAGATGTTTTATGTTGTGAAAGCCATATTTTGGCTCTATCCTCATCCGCATCGACACTTGGTGGGTTTTGTGGATGAATATGTTCTATGCTTGTAATTTTTTCCTTTTTATATAAGTGAAACGGAAATTTTGCATTTTCCTTTTTGTGCTTAATTAAAGCATCAATATTAAATAATAATAGAACCTTAATTATTTCTGAATTATCTTCATTATAAGCTATTTGGTTTAACTGTTTAATAATTCCCGTTTTTTTTCCATCTTCCTTGACCTCTTTATTAATTTTAACAGAATTAGCAATTCTTTTTTTAATATCATGTTCAAAATCACTCTTCGTTAGCTTCAGGTTTATTAATTCTCTAATGAGTCCATCTTTGTCTTTTTCAATAGCCAATAAGAATCCTATGTAATGAAATAAATTATGGTCGTTGTACCATTCATAAAATATACTGAACATTTCTTTAATTTTATCCCATATTTCATTTACCGGGGCTAAAATATCCCCGTCTATAACAGAAATTTTTAAAAACTCAGCTCGTTTGTTTGCCAGATACTTGTCAAAAACTAAAAATTCAAAATGTTTAGGCTTACCATCTTCAAATTCATATTCTATTAATCTTTTAACATTATCTTTTTTATCTTTAACAACATTCCATTTTTTAGCAAGTAGTTTAAAGATAAATTCGATTTTGGATGAGGGTTGATAGGCCGTGTCGTTCAAAAAAAGCCACATTTTTTCATCTTGGAGTTTAGCTTCAATATCATCCCATTCAGTAGCTATTTCAAATAGTCGTTGTTTTACAAACCTTTCCTCGTTTGTTGGATATAAATCTGCTTGAAGTAGTAATGCTTTGATTAATTCCGCATCTGTCAAAGGAATCTTGCCATCATTTAAGCGGGTAAATAGCTCAATAGAACTGTCGTCATTATCTTCATTATTATCTAGGGCCTCGTACCAGATAATAGAAACATTATAATCTGTCTTTAATAATGTATTGAGAATCTCATATTCAAATCCATTTGTTTCAAACCACTTTTTAATAATTCTATATGCATTTGAAATATGAAAGAAATCCACATTGGTATCATCAATTTTGTCAACAAATTTTTTCTCTAAAAAGAAATCCTTTGATGATACTCTTGTTTCAAAATAGAGTCTATAGAGAACCGATTTATCCTCTATATGTTTGAAATGTATTTTACTTCTAATTTCTTGCAAATAGGTAAGAATAAGGTAAATGGTTGTTAACCTTTGCTGTCCATCTATTAGTTCCCAACCTTTAATTTTGCCATTATTTTCTTCCTCCCATTCTTTAGCTTTTATAACAACTGGCTGAAGGCAATAGAATTTACTAACCTTGTTATCTCTATTTTGAGTGGCCTTGTAATACTGTAAAATATCACCAAGTAACTCTGTAATTTCCTGTTTTTCCCAGCGATAACCTCTTTGATACCTGGGTACAAAAAAGTTTTCGTTAAGCAAATCTCCGACTGATCTTATTCTTGGGTTTTCAACTTCTGCCATAATTATATTTCATCAATTAATTATTTTTTTACTAGGAGTCTATAAATTGTATTTGTTTTCGACGTTGTTTTGTCGTTTTACCATTGGCTATAACTAGAATATACACTATGGCATACGCTATATTTCAGCTTTATGCTAAGTGTTTTTATTATTAATTATCATGTGTTAAGGTTTAATCAGCAAATATATAAAGAAAAAATTAATAAAGGAAAAGAAAGCTGTAATTTATTAGATGAAATTAGATTTCTTTGATTTAATGTTCTTAATAATATTAATGTGTACCAATTGTATACCCTTGCATATTATAAAATAGGCATTTTCCGGTAAGTTATAAGGTTTTTTGGGGCTGAACACCGCTTAAGCTTGTCTAGCCTTTTCTTAAACAAGGACATTGCTATCATGGTGAAAAGAGCATGGTATTGATACTTAACGAACCGCTTTATACGAGACCTCCCGTAAGCTTTCGGGATTTAGTGGTGTGAGAACTTCTCCCTGTCAGTATTTACTGATGGGGCGGGCTACTATTAGGTGCCGTTGTTATTTAAAATTATCAATAAGCCAATTGTATGAATAAATGCATTTATTTACAATTTCACTATCAATATTTCTTTCCTTGACACTTCAAATCCAAACGACTTGTCAAGGAATTTTATCCTCGAACACAAATTGATTGCTGTTTTTTTGTGAACATAATGTAAATTGATTTTGTAATTCAAAAGATTTCATTTTGTTAGGTCTAACTGCAAGTCGCTATTTATATAATTTGCAATTAATTTAAATCATCAAAATAGTTACTTCACACTCTTTACATTGTCTTTTTTCCTGATAATATTCTGAGATATCGTACCAACCTCCAGTTTTCTGAAAGATATCGAGGCCTCTGCCAAGTATTATCTTCCATCCATTGTTAAGTTCAATGGATCGGTCATGAATTTTATCATCAAATTCATAGGTCAGGATAATTCCCAGAGGTTCGAGTGTGTCAATTATTGTCTTGAAAGCCTCTCGGGCATTTTCGATGTATTCTTCATTATTACTTGTAGTTAGGTGTAATTTAATTTCTTCTGTAACTTCCTTTTGCTCTGCAATGAGCTTAGCCAGCTCCATAAAATTTCGTAGCTGATAAGGGAGTCGTATAAAAGGATCGATAAGATTTATGTCAGTAGCTCCTATCAAATAATCCCCAAACAATCGCTTATATGAAATGCCTGTTTGGTTATCTCTGATTTTTTTATGGCATTCGGTAAGAATAACTTTGGGTTCTGCCGTTGTATCCTTTGGAGTTGGCTCTTCAGTTATTTTTCTCCCATAAATCTCTTCTATTTCAAGCGTTTCAACCTCAACTTTAACTCCATTTGATTTAATTATATAAGAGAAGTCAACCTCTTCAAATGTTTCATCCATTTTGATCAACTGTTGTTTCACCCTCATTCTACTCTCTATAGCCAAATTAATTAATTCAGTGGCTTCTTTCTCTGTCATTTCTCCATTCGGATAAATCACCTTGACCATACCAGAATATGTCTTTGCAATTGAATCTTTGTCTCTGGTCGTAATTGAATTAGAAAGCTCAAAGTATTTTTTATACTCTTGCATATAATCCTCTTTTCTGAGATCTTTGAGTACTTCAGCAAGGTAGTCAACTATAAAACCGTAATTATCCGTAAACATTTCATTACGCAATTTCTGAATTTCCCATCCCGGTATATAGGAATGAATTCTATCAAGAAAAGCAGCATCATAATAAGATTGAGGCAAAGCTTCGAATAAATTTGAATGCTTAAGCATATAGGGTACGGAATGATCTGTATTCCCAACAAAAACCATACTGGCTGATGCTCCATAAACCTGCGTTCCTCTTGAAAAAGATTTATTGGCCATATAATTTTTCATGATGTCCACCAAACCTTTATCTGTTTTTTTTGCTTTACCAGCGAATTCATCATAGGCTACACAATCCCAATAGCCAACTAATCCTATTTCGCCGTTGCTATTATTTACAAATAGCTTGGCTTTGGTGACTTCTCCACCACTAATCAAAATTCCATGGGGTGACATTTCAGAATAGATATGTGATTTTCCTGTTCCTTTAGGTCCAAGCTCAATGAGGTTATAATTATTTTCTACAAAAGGAACCAGTCGTGATAATTGGAGTAATTTTGATCTATTAGTAAATTCTTCCGGATTTAAACCAATGGTTTGCATCAATGTATTTATCCATTCATCTTTAGAAAAACTCCTTCTCGCCTCTTTGTATTCATCCAAATCAGCATTGGATACTTGTATAGGCTTTAAACTTTCAATAATCCAGGGAGAACTATCTCTTTCATCATTACTCACATACCCCATAGTAATTATACACCAAACACCTCCAGAGAGCAATTTTTTATGAGATTTGATAATATCATCGTTTATGGCTACTTTTTTCAAACCTAGATTAGCAAAATACGCTTCATGCTGATCTTTTTGTTCGTTTAGTTTTACAGATACTTTATCAATGATGCGGTGAGATCCCTTATCTCGAATAGTAGATTTTATCAGTTGTGCTTCATCTCTATGAACAAAATGCTGGCTGATGATATTTTTTACTGTTTCGATACCCTGAATTATCGTTTCTTCGTCATCCGTAGCACAATATTGTCCTAATAAGTATTCGAGTACATAAGTTGGGACTATGGCATTTCCTTTTACCAGTTTTGTAAGGTCTTTACGAACTACCTTGCCTCCAAAGTGTTCATTTAATTTAATATCAAGATCATTCATAATTAAAAGTCGTCAAAATCGTTTGTAAATGAAATGTTTAATGTATAGTAAAATTCTTTATAGTGTTTCCACTTTGTACTTCCTTCAACCGGAACTTCAAGTACTAATTTGACCCGTTGGTTTTTATATCTACCACTGGCATTTGAGCTTAATTGGAAGCGGTGTTTTACTTCTCTTTGTCGTTCGCTGCCGGCATCAATATCAAAGTTATAGTTGAATTGGTCGCTGAGTAATTCATTATCGTTTGCAATAATGGCTGCCCTGATAGTTCTTGGAAGGACTTTATCGCTTACAAGATCGGCCTGTATAAATGATACTGCTAAAATATTTGTAGTAATTCGATCGGTCGATTTAATAATGTCAATATCTACCTGAGATGTTGTATCTTGCCTTTTTCTGGTCACCTTAACAAGTGGAATTACGATTTCTTGCAGACTCGCTCCTCCATGTACAAATCGTGTACCTGAGCCTTTTACTCGCAGTCTATTGATGGATTTTGTGATCAGGATATCCATATCTGTTGAGATATTTAAGTCTGAACCTTTAAAAGCTTTTGTAGATGGACTTCCTTGCAAGTCTTTGCCCATTACAAACCTTCTATTCCCCTTCCATATTTCACCCTCTGAAGCTGACTCACTAAAGTCACTTTCGTCTAATTCATTATGTTGATAGATAAATCCATGATCGGAAGTAATCATCATGTGATTTCCATTCATGTTTGAAATCTTCTTCATCATCTCCATCAAGAAATGTAATTCATCTTCTACCGCTTCAAATACTTTCTCTTCAGATGTTTTATCGTCTCCAATTTTGTCAATTCTGTTATGATATATGTATATTAAATCATATTGCTTTACAAAGTCTCTACCTTCAGTGGCGCTATTCATTTTCATAAAATCTTCCGCTTTTACAGCTGTTGCTCTCACTCCGGAATTTTTAGCCAATATTTTAGATCTTCCCTGTATTCCACTACTTGACATCCCATCTACGATCACTGAATCTGAATGATTTTTTATAGACAGTTCTTTATGGGGTAATAAAGCAGCCATTCCCAACTGAGTATAGGATGGTAAGCAAGTTTGCATGTGAGTAATTGAAGATTCGAATCTGTTTTCCGACTGTAGTCGTTTACTTAGCTCAGCACCACATTCATATCTAAAGGCATCACTTATAATAACAAATAGTCGTTGTTTCTTGTTTGTAAATGCTTTTACATGATTGTTAAAAAACTGTGATTGTGCTATTCGAACATCATCGGACCAAACACTCAACTGATCAATAATTTTCTGCCAGTTATTATTATAATTTAGCAACCAATCGTTGGCATAGACTTTTTCAATTTTGTCTGCCAAAGATGCCAAGATCTTATTTTGCGAGGAGGCTCTATAGGTCCATATAAACTTTCTATAAAGTTGATCTATTTCAAACAGTTCAGAAGCATAATGATCGATTCCTTCATTAAACGACTTATAGCTAGTGTTGGCATGCTTGCGAACCATTGCCATCATTTTTGCTGCATATTCCAGGCTCTTGTATAAATATTGAAATTCTTTAAACCAGAATTTATTTTCCCGTTGTTTGATGTATTGAAGTACCTTATCTATTGAAAGATCCTCGGAAATTATAAGACTCGTTAATTCATGAATAAGTTTTTTATCGGTTAGCTTAAATAAATCGCCATTTATAATCTCATCAATACTTGATTTGCTAAGTAAATTTTCAGCATCAATATCTTTTGCAATTCGTTCAGAAATACTTGCAAAGCTGTTTCTAAACTGATTGGAGTCTTTCCATGAAACAAGCAAAAATCTTGATTCTTTTGTTAGGTTGGTCTTTTGTCCTAATGGGAAATTATAGTGAAAGACTTCTACAAGAAAATCGTAGATACTTGGATTTTCATTTTGATAATTAAATGTTTTACTGATTTGTTTCCAATAAAAAATATGTAGATTATATCGCTCTAATTCTTTATCAAATTTATTGTTTTTACTAGCCTCAGCTGAAGCATGTGCATGGATAAAGCTTAGCAAGTTTATATTCTCCGTTTCAAATACAACAGCCAGTATTTTGTAGCGTAATTCCTGATGTTCGTCTCCGACTCCTAAAATTTCTTTTAGTTTTAATCTTCTTTCTTTGGATTTAAAGAATTCAATATGTTCAGTAATTAATTCTTTTAAATGAAAGCCCAATTCAAGTTCTTGCAGGAACATGGCTTCCTGATCGGTATGGAATACAAAATGAGCCAGCTCCAGATCTAATAGCCAGTTTTCTTCATTCACTGGTTTCTCGCCAGTAAAATAGAGCAGAAATTTCTCATTCGCTTTTTGTTTGCTGATGATGTATTTGACTTCAAACTGATCATCCCTGACATGAATTTTATTTACGTCCTTTATTTCAAGCTTTTCGAATTGCTGTGTAAGCTCTTCTTTCTCATCGTACCAGAATATGATGCGATGTTCTTGAAATCGTTTGATTAAAGCTTCTGCTATTTTATCCATTACCAATTATCTTTTTGCCTTTATCTGTTGTGATATATTTTTGATGTTTACTTTTTGGTTTGTCCGGTAAGGTCATCATTAATAAACCAGCATTTATAGCCGGCTCAATATTTTCTTTATAGTTTTTTGAATGATTTGATAGGCCTATTTTTTCTAATACCTCTAATCTTGTTTTTGGTTTTATACAATATTCAAGTGTTGTTATTATTCTATTAATAAGTTGGCTATTTGCATTCGATTTATCACTGTCACGATCATAGACATTATCATAGACACTATCATAGGCACCAACTTCTTTTTGATTGTCTGTTAGTACTTTATCTTGTGCTCTATCTTGTGCTGCAAATTCAGAATGTATAGGAATTTCAGTTATAAAAAAACGTCTCTCATTACCATCAGTATCAAATTTAGCTGGTGGAGATCCATTATAATTCAATGATTTTTTAATGGTAGGAATACCAGTTCCTTTACCTTCTGTTAAATCTAATTCTTTCAGAAATTCTCCGATACGTCTGTTCCGATATCTTCTAGCTCTAATAATACCTTTGTTTAAATCATCCAAACGAATAGAAGGATCCGGACCTCCATAACTAACTATTTCGATAGCTTCCGGAAGGATACGAACTTCAATGGGTTCTCTTATTTCATAATTTTTATGATAAACTGCATTTGCAAGTGCTTCTTCGACCGCTTCAAAAGGATAATTATAAAATGTTATGGACTCGGCTTCACCTTTAATCTTTGTGGTTTTTGAAGTGATTATTTGCTTTTTAAGATAGATTAATGCATCCCGAAGCTGCTGTTGGATGGGACCGGTAAAATTCTTTTCATAGAATTCATCCCCAGCAACACCTTTCGGAAATTCTACCAAATTAATTTGAGTGGCAGGGAAAAACGTTTCGGGTTGTTCATTAAACATTAAAAGCCCCACATTTTTTGGTAATACATATTCGTCCGCTCCTTCTGCAAGATTCATCTGACGGCAAATGTCTTTATGTGAAGAGCTTGTACTTTCATCATAGAGTCTACTTGCCGTTTCTTTTAAATGATGTTGAATTAAATCAGCTGAAATATCATCAAGTGCCGCATTTGAATTTACACGATCATCCAGAGGAATATTGGCTGTTAAACTAAGTAATTCCAGTTTTTGTTCCCTATTTACCTGAATGGTATTTGAATACTGTCTGATAAAATAGTTATACTCTTTGTTTTTGGCATTCACATCTTTTGGAACTTCATACGGACGATTGCTCCCAGCAGTTACCCAAATCAACAAAACATGCTTTTCGTCAATTTCCTCTAATGACAGGCGGGGAAAATAAGGAGGACGAATTAAATTTGAATAACCTATCATTTCCTGTTGAACTTTATCAAAAGTTTCAATAGGAAATCCATGTACCGGTCTTTTGGGTATACCATCTTCTTCTTCAATTCCCACTATAATATAGCCACTCCCTAAATTTTCAAAATCATTGGCAAAAGCTGCTACTGTACGCATGATGCGTGCGGGATTCCAGCTCTTCTTGAATTCGATCCGGTCATTCTCAACCACTTTTCCGTTTAGTAAGGTTTCTATATTAATGGGTATGTTCATAGCTATATTATTTTTGAGGTATCTATCCAATCAAATCCCTTGACCTTCTTTTTGGTTTTTGCATCGTTTAGTCCAGGGACAGCTTTTATGGCTGTACCAAATTTATTGTAGTTTACCAATACACCATCGTCCAAGTCTAATTTGATACGCTCGGTGGCTAGTGGGAAAAGAATGTCTCTTTCGTATTCTTTTAGCTCAAGAAGTATGAGTTTGATTTTGTCGATTTCTTTGGAAGCTTTGGTCTGCTCTGCAGCCGATCCTGTGTTTTGGATGTGCTCCAATTGTTCCATTTGGGTTTTTAACTTTTCCTGAAACTCTTTTAGATAGCCGTTAAGGATTTCGTTGAGGGTATCCTGATTGTAGCGGTGCATGTAAATAAGCACATTAAAAGAGTTTTTGGGTGATGAGAACATCCAGTAGATGGGTCTTTTTTTATAGCGTTTGATATGATCCGTATAAAAGTCTTTTGCGAAGTACTTACGCGTGTCCTTTCCTAAAGCATCTTCAATAAAGTGAAGGTTTTTCTCGAAGTGCTTAGCACCAAAACTCACTTTTAAGAACTCATAAAAGCGTGCTGTAATATCATCTTCGAACCATTCGTCATCGAGTATGGGGATGATGTTGTCGGCATCGGGTAAAAAGACCCTCCTCGTTCCCCCCGAAGGGGGGATGGCGGCTTCACCATTTACATTTAGCATATAGTCTTCCAAGGTTTCGCCTTGGTTGGCGAGTATTAATCCTTCTTTATCCAATGAGTAACGACCAAACATACAGCCTACTGCATAACTTACAAATTGAGCAAACACTTCCTTAGCCTGAAAAACCAACTCTCCATTTAAAATTTTAGTTTCTTCTTTTAGGATGGTAATATCTCCCAAATGTACATCGGGTGTTAATTCCTCTTGTAAGCCATAGATCTCAATAAACTGACGATTAAGCTCTTCTTCATTTTTATGGAGTTGAAAAAACTTGTTTTTCCAGTATTGTTGATAGAGATCGTAGGATTCTTCAATATCTTGACCATTTATGCGAATGAGTTCAGTCACTTGAAAACCTGGTGATGTGATATTTGAGTTCCACTCTTGAGATGAAATGTTGACAGAATTAGAAATGCAATTGTCAACAATGCTATTTAGTTCTATCTTTTCATCTACAGGCACCCTTTCCAAATCAACAAGATTAAAACTTAAAGTAGGATTTAAAATACCCTGAAAATAAGATACAACATTTGAGTTTAGTAAACCAATAAGAAATTTTTTATCTGTTATAATCATCGGTGCTCTTGCTGAAAAAACCAAACCTTTTTCCTGCCATCTAAATGAGGTTGAACTGCTTGTAACATCTCCCCATGATATTCCTTTTTCAAAATAATATTTATCATCTCTAAGTCGATAGTTAAGACCATCCACGATTGAAAAGTTTTGCCCCCCTTTATCATATCTAAAAACAAATTTATATCTACCACTCCATTTCCTGAATCCTTCCTCCTTATTCATTGGTAGATATTTTTTAAGATTAAATTCTATTTCATTTAGATTAGTCTTTCCATACGCAATATCATGAATCCTCAATTCATACCAATATCTTAAAAATCTGTTATCATCTCCAGTCATTACACCAGATTTAACAGTATAATTTTCATTCAAAGATTTGAATTTATGAAATGAAAGTAATGCGCTTTTATTAGCCCAATACCCAATAGGGCTACCAGAAATTTTTTCAAAGTCTTTTTGCTTGGCGGTGTAGAACCAGCCACAAGAAGGGTTCTGAATGGCTTCGAGGGTTTTGGGTGCCTGTACTGCAGCTCCTTTAAAATCACTTAAACGAATATAACTTCCCTTTGCATTGTTAATGGGTTGCTTACGCAGGGTAAATGTGCATATTGGTACGGTAGCTCCATCAAACCCAGAGTATTCCAATTGGATTAGGTTGTTAATAAAATGCTTGTCAATAATGTTCTTCCTCAATTTTTCGTAACTGGATATAAACATCCATACAAAAGGGGTCATATATGCAGTTAGTCCATTAACGTTGCATAATTCAAGGTTTCTTAAAACAAAAGTGGCAAATAAATCAGATTTGGTTTTAGGATATTTAGCCTCTATATACTGTTTCAAACTACCTTCCATTCGAGATGAACTGATGTAGGGTGGATTCGTAACTACTACATCGTAACGTTGCCCAAGCAATTTGTAAATAATCTTTGCTTCAGATTTTCTTAGTGAAAATAAATCTTCAGATTCGTTTTCCTCCACTTTTATTTCATTTGTTTCAATATTGATAAGTGAGCCTATAACACTTGCATTATTTAACTTTTCATCACCTTCAAAATCCTGATAGAATGTAATATTGGGAACAATTTGTTTTCTAAAAAACCTACGATATTTTTCTCTAGCTTTCATCATTAAAACAAAAGATGCTAGTTGAGCAGCTCTTTGGTCAATATCAATACCAAATAGATTTTTAGTAAGAATTAGTTCAGGTATTTCGGTTGGATTATAACCCTGCTCTTCATATATTTTGTAGAAAACATCAAAAGCATAAGAAAGTATATGCCCAGATCCTGCACAAGGCTCGAAGAATTTAATTTCTTCAATACTTTTTGGTTCTCTTTTGGTTAATTGATCTTTGTATGTAGGCTTAATGTAGAACGCTAATTCTGAAGTTATATTTGTGTTTGGATTGATCTCACTCCAAAGTTGTCCTAGGGTATTATCTACCATATATTGCACTATCCATTTTGGAGTAAACAATTGTGATGCAGGTGCAATTTCGGACTTTGAGTATTTCTTTTTTGAACTTATTAACTCTTCATTCCATTCAGAAATATAAAATTGATACAACCAACCTATGATTTCTACTTCCTTGCAGTCCTCGATGGTCATTCCTTCTCTCATATCTTGAACGATTGAAAACTCAGAAGTAAGATCATCGGGTAATAACAGCTCTGCATAATCGTTAATGCGTTCAAACAAAAATGGAAACACTTTGTTTAGGTGGTTGCAAGCCCCAATAAGCAGTTCTTTATAGGCTTCGTTTTGAGCATTGGTGCTAGGGATCTTCCCATCCAACAAATCGTAAATATGTTGTGGTTTAACAGTAAGTTCGTTAGCTATATTCCATTGCTTGGCCTCATCAAGGATTTCGGGTAGTGTGTGCCCGTCCTTTGGAGTTACCACCCTAATACCAATGGGTTGAAAATCGTTTGCATCCATAAAGCGCAATGCCATCAGGCGGTTAAACCAGGTATAGGCTACTTTATCAATCACTTGCTCTTTTGAAGAGGTATTAATGGCTTGTTGCAGCTTTTTTAAGGCATTTGCTTTTTCTCTGAGCTCAGCAGAATCCATACTAAGAACATAATCAAGCTTAGCAGCTACTTGAGATATCAGCTTTTTGCGTGCCTCCTGGGCAAATCGTTTGAGGTGGTTAGTATTCATATACAATTGATTACACTAAATATTGTTAATTTTGTTGGTAATATGTGCTGCGTACGTCATTTGTTGTTATTTAACTTCGGCCTTATTTGTTTTTAGATATTTAAATCTTGTTTTATAATTTCCCAATGGCCTCCTTTATCAGGGCCAATGCGCTTAAGTTTATCCTCATTTTTTAGTTTTGCTATTTGTTTTTCAATGCCACGAGTTGAAATACCAATATTTTTGGCTAATTCAGAAATTGTTATTTCTTTATTTTCATTAATTAATTCTAATATTTTCTCCGAACTTTTCTCCGAACCTTTCTCCGAACCTTTCTCCGAACCTTTCTCAATAGTTTCCAACTGAAATTTTACAATGGTTGAGTCGAAACTTAAATCGTATTCAGGCTGGGTATGATTGTATTCCATCCAGTTGCTTTCAATCTTCTCGAAGCCAAAGCCTGCATTTTCGGCTAGTTTGATCATGCGAAAGAGCTTTGTAATGATAGGATTACGAGGTAAAGAGATATCTTTTCCCTTGAGTTCTTCAAAAGGTTTAGGCAATCCGCCGGGATTGTATAATTCAAGGTGATCCGTAAAAATCCGGATTCTGGATTTAGCAGGGCTGAAGTAATCGGCATGCATGAGCATATTTACCAATGCTTCACGAATGGCTACCAAGCCAGGAGAAAGATCCTGACCAAATCCTTCAGAGGTAAGCACAAAAGAAACATCTACTTTTTGTTTGATCCGTGCAAAGCACTCAAAATAATAATCCCATAAATTATCGTATTCATCCAAACGGAATGAGTATCTTGATTTGGCATCACTATAGGAAGTTCCCGGAATTTCAAGTAAATCAATTCGAAAATCCGGAAAATGTTTTTCAATGACTTCTCTTTTTCCGAACATAAGCAATCCTCCGAAAGTACATTTCTCTTCTTCGAGTATCCTTAATTTTTGTAAAAATTCTTCTTTATCATAGCGGTTGTAAATAATATCGGGATTGAATCTAGACATATAATCACGATACTGATTTAAAGATCTGTCATTCAAACTATTTAAATTAGTTTCAGGAGCTATTTCCGAAGTCTTTGTGCCAAATGTCTGATCACGATACATCACATCAATTTCTTCAGGAGTTGCTCTATGATCGGAGCTTCCTCTACGAATAAATGTATTAATTTGTGCATTAAAGTAAACAGGTTTTTTATTGGAAGCAGGAATATAAAATGATAGAATTGTTTTTCCATCAATAATATATTTTTGCTGTTGAGTAGAAAGATGAACATTAAATTTATCGCCACGCAGCCCATTCAGAAAATCCTGCTCAATTTTTTCAGGATTTGTAAGCCCCTGAATATAAAATTTTTTACCAATTTGCTTCACGCCAAATACCAACCAACCACCTGAAGTATTGGAGAAAGCACTAACTGTTTCCCAAGAATCTTTAGGAATATTAGCTTTTGCAGCCTTTACCTCAAAGTCTTCCCATTCAAGGTCGTTTAGTTTATCAATTAGCTGTAACTGGTTCATAAGCTCCTTTTAATTTCTGTAGTCTGATTTTGCTCTCCTGACCAAATCAGTTAATATTTCAATATTATTTTCTAAATCCTTTTCATTCAATCGAAGACAGTATTGCTTCCATTGTTTATCATAGGATAAGGTATCAATATCTGAATTATTCACAATCTCATCTACATCTTCGGTTTTTTCCAATTTAATATGAAGAATGACAACTTTTTTTCTTGGAAGGAAAGAAATGAAATTATTAGCAATATTATTTTTACCCAAGCCTATATAGTGTTTATTATATTTTAATTGGTATTCACTTGTTGAATCACTAAATGCTTTAAAAAAACTATCGGTTAGTTTTAACATTTCTTTTGTTGCTCTGCTTTCCCAATACTTCACATCTACAGGCTCAGCTTCAATATCCTCTTCGAGTAATTCAAATTTAACTTCATCCAATACCTTTGTAAAAAACAAGGAAATTGTATCTCCTACTTTTAATGCTTTCACCTGAATGGCAATGATAGGAATGTATCCATTAAATAGTGAGATCACATTCAGGAATCTGCTGGTAATGTCTTCTGCTATGATGACGGCACAATGGTTGTATTGAGGATTTCTTTTTCTTTCGATATCCCAGTACTCAATAGTTCTGATGATGTGCGATTCATCACTTTTCCCCAATTGAATTTCCACCTCATATCTGCGTTTCTCTTCAGGGTCGTATAAAATGGTATCGAGTCTGCCTCCGCCCACAAGCATTTTCTCGGTATCCCTAAAATCTAATTCTCCCAATCCCAAGATTGAGGGATCTTCTTCAATTCTGGCTTGCAACCATTTCTCATTGTATTCAGTACTATTCTTTAAACTGATAACTTCAGGTTTTCTATATTCCATTAGGTAAATATTTAAAGTAAAATTCTTTTATTATCATTAATTTGTTCTTTCAAAGCTTTGCGCAGAGATTCGATATATTCATCCACATCATCTTCCGTTTTTAACTCTGATTTTGAGAAATCAGGTTTAATAACAGACGTACGGACATAATGAACCATCTGCTCTTTTACTTCTGGATCATCGGACTCTTTAGCTGTTGTATAACTCAGCATCTCATTCAACTGTTTGGGAATAAGATCATTTAAAACCTTTGCTTTCACATCTTTAATAACAGCAATGTATTTTTGGTTTTCGAGCTTATCCATCTCCTCTTTGAATGGTTTACTCAAACTAGCTTGTTTAATAGTATCAAGTTGAGTGTATTCCTCTTTTGACTGAATCTCTTTAATCGCCTTCTCAATCGTACTCAATGCATCCTTTTTTTCTTCTTCAATAGTTGCTTTTACCTTCTTCGTTAAACTATCTTTTGCAGCTTTTGCAATTTGTATGGCATTCCCTTTATAGGGTGTTTGGGTGTTCATCAGGGCTTTTAATGTATCAAATTCTTCACCCTCCACATAATCTACATTGGCGGTATTGCTTTCCAGAAGATTTTTGATGTCGTCATAAATTTTTCTTTGTTCGCCATGCATAAAACGCTTGATGGGATCCAATAAGTCTTCTTTGGCATCTAATAGATCTTCTTCAAAAGCATTCAGGTTTATCAAATAATAACTATAGTCTTTGTTGCACCACTGTTCCAACTTATTGGAGAATCCTTCCAGATTTTGCAAGAAAGGATAAGACCTTTTTTGAGCCAGCAATTGATTGACTTCTACATACATCTCTTTTAATTTATCCTTAAAAGCATTGGCTACCTCCTTGTTTTCCTTTTTCGAACAGTTTTCATTAAAGGCATCGGCATAGCATTGCTTTAACTTTGTAACAAGTTTAGGATCGATGATGGCCTGGGGTTCTAATAAAGTATTCGCATATTTTGTGGTGTTTAAAAGGGCATTTAACACTTCTTCATCTTCCAGGAGATTTGAATCTTGTTTGACTTCAATTTTTGCGCGTTTGTATAAATTGGCTGTTACAGTCCAAACGGCATTTGGATACCAGCCATAAGGTCTTTTTGAGAAGTGGGTTTTTAGATCGGCTAATGAGGTTCTATCGGATTGCCCTTTTCTTCTGTTAATCAGGTTTAATATTTCTGATTCGGCTTCTGAAAAACTAACATCTGTATTGAATAAATCATCAATAGGTGTACGCATAATAGACTTTATTGTATCTTCGTTGAACTGTGTATTCCCTAGCATTCTTAAATTAGTGTAAACCATTTTTATCAAATCCTGAAAAACATTAATTACCCGTGTTTTACCGTCAGTGGATTGTCCTACTTCATGTTTGCCCCCATTCATATAAACACTGGCATTGGCAAGTAATTTATTTGCAATGATAAACAGGTCTTGTCTTCTTTTTGCATTCAGCTGTGCTTTATCTTGTAAAATTCGTTTTTTCTCCGGGCGGTTGGTTGTCGATTGACTTTGCTTGACATATTTATTGGTTTTTAAATATATTTTTACATCCTTAATAAAAACAGCATCGGAGGGAAGTAGTAATTTCATTCCGGTGCTTCCCATTGTTTGAGACTGAATATAGGTCAGATTGTTGAAATCGTGATAGT
>Ga0075115_10000553_pt1 | contig 18562 bp, 14 predicted proteins | sample AntAceMetag02UKH_FD_69785 | JGI IMG/M metagenome (GOLD analysis project Ga0075115, IMG submission 69785) | Saline lake microbial communities from Ace Lake, Antarctica - Antarctic Ace Lake Metagenome 02UKH | ecosystem: Environmental > Aquatic > Non-marine Saline and Alkaline > Saline | place... | reverse complement strand
CGCATATGCAAAGCGCCAGGGTGGCAACATGAGCCTCATCATGTGCGACATCGACTTCTTCAAGAAAGTTAACGATACGCACGGTCACATGGCAGGCGACTTCGTCCTGCAACAAGTAGCCGACGCCCTTAGGGACACCGTCCGCGGCGAGGACGTGCTGGCGCGCTACGGCGGCGAGGAGTTCATCATCATTCTGCGTCAGATTGACGAAGAAGGCGCATACCTCTTAGGCGAACGTATCCGCGCTAAGGTTGCTGAAAAAGCGATGGAGTTTGAAGGCACCAAGATTCCGGTGACGATGAGTTTTGGTGTAGCCTCTCTCGAGGATGAGTCCATCCAAAATCCAGAAGGATTAATCTCCAGTGCAGACGAGCTGCTCTACGTCTCAAAAGAAAACGGCCGTAACCGCGTGACAAGTTCGAAGCATAAGCCATAAGAGCCGTGATTCGTAATTCGTGACACGTAATTCGTAAATCCAAAGAAACATCACAAACAAAAAACGAAATGCTTAGATCTTGTCGGTGACTAGATTTGCAAACCGATAGAGAACTGCGATCTCCGCGAGCTCTTCAAGATCTACCTCGGCTTCTTCCCTGCCCACCTTGAGCAACGCCCCCATTTCATCATCCAACAAGTCTTCCGAAAAGTCAGGAATGGTTTCTTCTCCCGCCTTCGCCTCCACAGCTGCTGCCGCTCCAATCCAAAACTCCTTGGAATCATAGTAGCCAGGAAGATCCACATCGAAACCTTGAAGAAAGGTGCGAACATCGTCTTCCGCAGTGCGCAGAATGTCTCGCAATTGTTCAGTGCGACTGGTGATTTCACCGTTCAGAGTCAACTGGCTGAGATCTTCCACACCTTCCTCGCGCTCCGGAAAAACTTCGGGGCCGGCTTCGCCTCTATCAACTTTGTCCCTAAGCTTCTCATACTCAGCAACCTTGCGAAACCTGTCGACATACCATGCATACGTACCGGCTGAAGCCATCTTGGGATAGCGAGCGACTCTAAGTTCAAAAAAACCCTCTCTTGCCAATGAATAACTGTCCATCGGAACACGTGCTCCGGTTCCGGCGATTTCATTCTTCCAGACCCCTTGAAATGCCATCGGGTCAAAACCATTGATCTTCTTCAACATAGTACAACCTCCTTGAGTGTTATAAGACTAAGATATACCTACTGTCGGAACATTTTCAACTATATTGCGTGATTTTAGTGATCTCATGGCAGCCAAAGGACCGGCACAGAGCCCCTTGGGATGGCCCTAAGCCCCTGTTGACATTTAGGTTTTCGCGCGTTACGTCCACCGCCCTATGACAGCTACAATCATCGACGGAAAAGCCATTGCCAACCAGATTAAAGAGGACGTCGCGCGCGAGGTGAAGAACCTCGCCGAACACGGCGTAACCCCCGGCCTTGCGGTCGTAAAAATCGGCGAGGACCCAGCCAGTGAGGTGTACGTGCGCATCAAGCGCAAAACCTGTGACAAGCTGGGAATCGCGAGCTTCTCGCATGACCTGCCCGCGGAGACGACGACCAAACAGCTCCTCCATCTTTTACAGGAGCTCAATGTCGATCGGAACGTGCACGGCATACTGGTGCAGCTTCCTCTTCCCAAACATATCGACGAGGCGACGATCATCTCGGCCATCGACCCCGCAAAGGATGTCGATGGATTCCATCCCATCAATGCGGGCAAGCTGTTGGTCGGCGAGAAGAGCTTGAGACCCTGCACGCCGAGCGGCATCGTGAAGCTCATCGATTCATTGGGCGAAGAAATCCGCGGAAAAAATGCCGTCGTCGTAGGACGCTCAAACATTGTCGGCAAACCAGTGGCACTGATGCTCCTTGAACGCCACGCGACGGTCACCGTTTGTCACTCCCGCACGGAGAACATTGAAGACATCGTACGCAAGGCAGACATCATCGTCGCAGCAGTCGGCCGCGCGAACTTCGTAAAGGGCGACTGGGTAAAGAAAGGCGCGATAGTCATCGACGTTGGCATCAACCGCGAAGACGACGGCAAGCTGGTGGGCGATGTAGATTACGCTGGCGCAAGCGAACGCGCGTCCGCAATCACGCCTGTCCCCGGCGGAGTAGGCCCAATGACGATCGCCATGCTCATGGACAACACGATCAAAGCGGCACGCGCTCTGACACATAACCCCGCACGGGAGCGCGAGGATTAATATTAACCTCCCCTCCTTTGTAAGGAGGGGCTGGGGGAGGTAGAAAACTGACTCTACCCCTCCTAACCTCCCCTTACAAAGGGGAGGGAATGAGGAAGAATGGCAAAACATACTCCGCTATATGACGCACACGTTGGACTCGGTGCCAGGATGGTGGAGTTTGCCGACTGGGACATGCCGGTGCAGTACACGGGCATAAAGGATGAACACCTTGCCGTGCGCAATGCAGCTGGCCTCTTCGACGTATCACACATGGGCGAGATCGAAATCACGGGTCCTGACGCATTAGCCCTCGTGCAACACATTTCCACCAACGACGCATCAACGATGATCGACGGCAAGGCGCAGTACTCGCTGATGCTCAACGAGCGCGGCACGGTCATCGACGACGTGATCATCTATCGTTTTACACAGGAACGTTTCATCATCGTCGTCAACGCATCCAATGTTGAAAAGGATTTTCAGTGGATACGTAAGCACGCGAATAACAACGTCGCCGTCACAAATCGCAGCGACGACTACGCACTCATCGCATTTCAGGGACCCAAAGCGCCAGAAATACTCCAAGGGTTGACGGAGATCGACCTTCCCTCGATCAAGCGCTACCACTTTTCATCCGGAATGGCAGCGGGCATAAACGATGTAATCTTTGCACGCACGGGCTACACCGGCGAGGACGGATTCGAATTATTCTGCAAACCCGCCGACGCACCAGCGCTGTGGATCGCCCTCCTCGATGCGGGTAAATCGTTAGGCGTCAAACCAGCTGGGCTCGCTGCACGCGACACGCTGCGCATAGAGATGAAGTTCAGCCTCTACGGCCACGAGATCTCCGAGGAGACCAACCCATACGAAGCAGGTCTTGGCTGGGTCGTGAAGATGGGCGATGAAAATAACTTTTACGGAAAAGACCTTCTCGTTGAAGTTAAGAAGCAGGGCATCAAGCGCAGGCTGGTCGGATTCACCATGATCGACCGCGCCATTCCGCGCCAGGGCTATGCGATCGTGAAGGACGGAAATACCGTTGGAGAGGTCACCAGCGGCACGATGTCGCCATCGCTGGACATTCCCATCGGCATCGGCTTTGTACTGCCTGACATGCGTGCCGTAGGCACCAGATTCCATATTGACATTAGGGGCAAGCTCAGAGAAGCAGAAGTAGTTGAAACACCGTTTTATAGCAGCTCTCAGCCAAAGCCAAAAGCATGATGTTTTTGGTCTTGCTGACCGCTGATGGCTGACCGCTGAAAGCTCGTTCCGGAGGAACGTATGAATTATCCCGATGATCGTAAATATTCAAAAGATCATGAATGGATCATGGTCGATGGCAAGACAGTGACCGTGGGCGTTACCGAATACGCTGCTGAGCAGCTAGGCGACATAGTCTACGTGGAACTTCCCCAACACGGTGAAGATTTCGCCCAGGGCGAAACATTCGGTGTACTCGAATCGGTCAAGGCGGTCTCGGACTGCTTTGCACCCATCTCCGGAACAATCGCTGAGACCAACGACTCATTGAGCAACAGCCCCGAAGTGATCAACGAGGACGCGCACGGCGAGGGCTGGATGATCAAGATCAACGTCTCCGACCCTCGAGAGCTTGAAGAACTTTTAGATCACGACGCCTACGAAGAATTTGTTAAAGAAGAGACCTCTTGAGATATCTTCCGCACACAAAAGACGACATCCAGCAGATGCTGGATACGATTGGCGTGAAAAATCTCGATGACCTGTTTGCATCCATCCCAGGCGAGCTGCGCGCAAAGAGAGAGCTCGATCTTCCGCATGCGCTGACAGAACCACAACTCGACCGCGAGATGCGCCGACTTGCCTTCAAGAACAATGTTTGCGCTACGAGCTTTCTGGGCGGCGGCGCTTACCGCCACTACGTTCCGTCTGCGGTGACCGAACTTGCCGGGCGCGCAGAATTTGTCACGCCGTATACACCCTATCAGCCAGAGGTCAGCCAAGGAACGCTTCAGGCACTCTTTGAATATCAGAGCATGATCTCGCGGATCACGGCAATGGATGTCACGAATGCGTCGAACTACGACGGCGCAACAGGGATGGCAGAAGCATGCCTCATGGCCAAGCGCATCGGCCGCAAACGCAACACCGTCCTCATCTGCGACACCGTTCATCCAGAATGGCGCGAGGTAACGCAAACGACTCTTAAGTCGACGGGAATGAACTTAGTCGAAATCCCGCATGCCGGCGGCAGGCTGAATCGCAGTAATTTAAACGAAGCTTTGAACGACAACGTCGCAGCTATTGTGGTTGGCTACCCCAACACCTTCGGCATCGTCGAAGATTTCGCCGACGTGGCGCAGGCCGCGCATGACAAAGGCGCGCTTGTCATCGTCTGCGTACCAGAACCGTTGGCACTGGGACTTTTTGAGGCACCGGGCAACTTCGGCGCCGACATAGTCGTGGGCGAAGGCTTGTCTTTCGGCCTACACACTACCTACGGCGGACCCACGCTTGGCTTGTTCTCGACACAACAGAAGTTCGTGAGGCAGATGCCTGGCCGCGTCGCAGGACGCACCACGGACGCCGATGGACGCGAAGGATATGTGCTCACCCTTTCCACGCGCGAGCAACATATCCGCCGTGAAAAGGCTACGTCCAACATCTGCTCCAACCAAGCTCTCTGCGCCACATCCTGCGCCATCTATCTGTCACTCCTGGGCAAAGAGGGTTTTACCAAACTCGCTCGCCTCAATGCAGCACGCGCACAGTATGCAAAAAATCTATTAGCGAAAATTGACGGCGTGAAAGTGGCCTTCGACGCGCCGACGTTTAACGAATTTGTGATTGAATTACCCAAACCCACCGATGATGTATTGCATGTTCTCGCAAATGACATGATGTACGGCGGGATCGCATTGAACAGATGGTATCCTGAAATGAAAAACCACCTCTTGGTTTGCGTGACAGAATTGAACACCAAAGAAGAAATAGATATGTTGGTTGAGAAGTTAATTCCCCTCCTTTGTAAGGAGGGGTAAGGGGAGGTAGAAACGCACTCTGCCCCTCCAACCCCGTAGAGGGCCGTGGCCCCACGGGGCTTTACGGCCTCCCCTTACGAAGGGGAGGAAAAAATTATGACCAAACACGAGACAACAGGCATTGGAACGACGGGTCTAGCCTACGAGGAACCATGCGTCTTCGAGCAAAGCGTGCCGGGACGCATTGGCTATGACGTATGCGCGCTCGATGTCCCAGATGTGGACGATTCCGATCTCAAGGGCGCCCCGCTCCGCAAGGAGGCGGCTGAGCTTCCCGAGCTTTCAGAGGTCGATGTCGTCCGTCACTTCACGCGCATCTCGCTCAACAACTACAACAAGGACCTTGGTATCTATCCACTGGGTTCCTGCACGATGAAATACAATCCCAAGTCAGCGAACAAATCCGTCTCCATGCTCGGGTTTGCTGAAACTCATCCCTATCAACCGATCGATACCGCGCAAGGCAACCTCGAACTCGCTTTCAACCTGGAGCGCTACCTTGCAGAAATCAGCGGCATGGATGCAGTGACCCTGTGGCCGGCCGCTGGCAGTCACGGCGAGCTCGCGGGCATGCTCATGATCCGCGCGCATCACACTGCAAACGGCGACCCGCGCAAGAAGGTGCTCATCCCGGATAGCGCTCACGGCACCAACCCCGCATCGGCAGCTATCGCACAGTACGAAGTAGTCGAGCTGAAATCAAACGAAGAAGGATTGATAACGCCCGAGGCGGTTGAAGCAGTGATGGATGAAAAAGTCGCGGCGATCATGATCACAAATCCTAATACGCTGGGGCTTTTTGAAACGCACTTCAAGAAAATCGCGGATATCGTTCATGCCAAGGGTGGCCTGGTCTATGTCGACGGCGCCAACCTAAATGCACTGATGGGGCGCGTGAAGCTCGGAGAGATCGGCGCGGACGTCATGCACATCAACCTGCACAAGACTTTTGCAACGCCTCATGGCGGCGGCGGACCTGGCGCAGGCCCTGTTGCGGTGAAGAAGATACTCGAGCCATATCTCCCAACTCCGATCGTTTGGAAGGACGACGATACGTACATGCTGACCGCTGAGCGTCCGCAGTCGATCGGTCGGATCAAATCGTTCTTCGGCAACTTTGGCGTTTTGATACGCGCGTATTCCTACATCCGTGAACTTGGTACAGAGGGTTTAAAACAAACTACGGACAATGCCGTCCTCAATGCAAACTACATACGCAAACGTCTAATGGGAACGTTCCACCTCCCCTACAATTCGCACTGCATGCATGAATGCGTGTTCAACGACAAGATTCAGCTCGAGCACGGCGTAAAGACACTCGATATCGCCAAGCGCCTCACGGACTACGGCATTCATCCTCCAACGATCTACTTTCCACTGATCGTACCTGGCGCTTTGATGATCGAACCGACCGAGAGTGAGAATAAAAAGCAGATCGACGAGTTCTGCGATACGATGATCGCCATCGCCAAGGAATGTGAAACAGACCCAGAAGTCGTCAAATCAGCTCCGCACAACCCTTTCCGCCGCCGCTTGGACGAGGTAAAAGCCGCCAAAGAGCCCTGTCTAAGATATTGATTTATCTATGGTTTTATATTTTCTGTAAAAGGTAAGCAACTTATTTTGCGGAATGCCGATCAGTACAAAGGACAACAGACTATACTTGTGGAGCGGACTCTATGACGGTAGTACGGCCTAACATAAAACCCTGTGTTGTCACCGACTGTTTTCTGCAGCCAACATGTGCACAGCAGTCGCTCGTTCCCACAACCTTTCAAGACACCGCAATCCTTATCAACGAGCAGCCACAAACTTCAATCCTGGACACGATCGCCCAAAGCAATAGACGCCTGCAAGGAACACCTGTGTCGCTCGAATGCGGCGGCGATGCATTCATACTGAACAAAGGAAATCACACGCTATACCTTGGCTCTCGCGCACCCACTATCGCCCGCCTCGCAACCACGATCGGCCCGCACCCTGAACGAGGCATAACCACGGAGGTGCTTCTTCTTGCGGGTCACCGCATAGCACCGTCGGGTGAGATGTCGTCCATTCTGAATCCTGTCAACCCTGAACCAACTGCAGCCATCGACGATGTGTCGCCAGTCGGGGACAGCGACTGTCTCAAGCCCTGGGTTCTAAATGGGAGTGAGTTGGAGATTGTCGGAGCTCTCTCGATGCTCACATCCATGCTGACTGGAATCGTCAACGGAATCAAGACAACCTTAACGCCAGATCTTTCAGGACAGGCTTCGCTAGGTATACATGTAGATACAAACACGAATAAACCTCAGATGATAACTGTCGATCTCCAATCAACGACGCGCAGAGACGGTTTCTTGACCACTCAACATTTGATCCGAAATGCGTTTGAGAGGATTGAACTCATGCGCATACTCAAATCTCTGGGTTTTGAACAGAAGTGATCAATCCTGAAAAAAAGCGGGCAATTCACTCTCAACAATTGGACTTGCCATTTCATCCCTGGACGAACGAACGACAATCATCCAATCAGTCTTGAGCTGGCCATTGGAGTCACGCGTTTCCATTTTCTCCACACTTACCACTTCGTGAATGGTGTATCCCAAGAGCGTCCTGCCTCGAACGAAGGGTTGATAAGCGCGAAGTGTGCCCGTCACGATTTCAAGACGATCGGCTTCCGGCAACCCTTTAGTTGCACGCCAATCTTTGACCAGCAAGGGCATCAAAGCGTCATTGGTGATAACTGCCGTAATCTTATCGTAACCTCTTGTAGCGAGAGCACTAAGGCGCGTGTTCAGCTTGAGATGCCTGAAACCCTCGATCGTATTGGCGTGCAGCATATGATTGCCCTGCACCTGAAGAGTTGAAATAACCCGACCATCAGAATCGACATACTTAAACGTGTGGAAGGGCCAGTCCAATTCGCTCTTGAGCGTTAGCTTCACGGGGCCGCCTTCCGCCTCCGGCCTATCATAAATGAGTTCCGACACAGGTTTAGGAGACATGATGTCGCGACTTGCAGCCTTAGCATCGACGCGAATCTTCACGGTAATCGTTTCACCCCTGAAGCGAGCACCCTCACCGGATTGCAATAAAACTTTGAGCTCACGCGAAACAACCCTACCGCCGCTCTCACGCGATATATGCGGCACATCCTCTGTAAACATAAGACCGCGCTCAGCCATGCGTGCCATAAATGATTGCGCCTCAGCTGGCGACTTCACCTCTACAACCATGTCGAAGACTTCGTTCGGCTTGATATTGGCAAAGTCCGTATCATAGTGTTCACCCAACTGACCTCTAATCCGGAACAGCCTGCGCACCGTTACTCCCTCACCCATATCAAGGCCAATCCTCTTAATCTGATCGACACGCTCCTTGGCAGGCTCAAAGGTCGTGCGCCAGGAATCGTGCAACGCCACGGCCTTCTTGTACGCCAATGAACGCTCAAGTTGTCCCATCTGCGACGTAATATCGCGATAGAGAATATTGTACCGCTGCTCGGCCATCGCAGGATCCTGCGTTTTGTGATGCCTGTCGTAGAACTGCAGATTCCGACCGCAATCCCCGAGTGTGCTGAGAAACTCGACTGCTGAATCACGCAGTTCTTTTAATTCCGGATGTTTTACGACATCGATGCGGCTCAGGTCCTCAATGATCGTTCTTCGGAGCGTACCCTCGGCATGATGATTCACGAAGATGCTGTGCTCCCACCACTTCATAAACATCTCATCAGCGGACGGACGCGGTATCTCAACCGCAGGCAAGCGCGTTTGCGTCTCGACACGTCCGGATTGCTGCGGTACCGGCCTTGTTGGGATCTCGTCGGATTCTGGCGCCGGCTTGGTCGCCGGGATCTTTTTGGGACCAGCCACCTTGCCTGCAGCAGACGCCGGCGGGGCTTCGGCGGGCTTCTCGCTTACCTCGAGCGACACCACGGTTTTCGTCTTGCCGTACAACGCACGACTGATCTCGGCTTTTACCGCACCATCGAGCGAACCCTGAACGGTGAGCTTCACCTTCAACGACCTGCTCGCCGTATCCATTTCTCCAACCTCGTACGTCGCTTCACGACCGTCGGAAAGTTTGATGGTGCCCTTCGAACCTTTGCCAAATGAACCGTTCGCGCCCTCAGCGCCCGGTGTAATAACAGGTTTGCCAGCTCCCCTGCCCTGCGTCACCATGCCTAAAAGGCCAAAACCAAGAATCCCAAACGTGGGATCAAGGATGATGCCAAGCGCAACCGCCCCACCGACCGCAGCAGTCTTGGCAACCACCTTGGCGGTCTCATGGGGCGTTCCAACAACTGCGCGTTTCCCCAATTTCACGCTGATGGGCTTTTGTCCCTTAAAGGTAACGTCAATCGTGCCGTCTCTTTTTGAATCATAGCTAAGCGCCTTGCGTGATACGCCTTCACGCAGAAAGCTCATCAACCCTTTGCGCTGACGCTTCATATAGGAACCGCTCTGTACAATGGCAAGAGCCGCGGCTTCCTTCTCCCGTGCCTCAGCATCTTTGATCTCACGCGCAGTCCGCTTAACACCCTCGGCAAATTCCGGATTGTCGGTTGCAAGCCCAGGATTGATCTTGAGTATCGCCGCCTCGAGCCCCGCACGCTTTGTGAGCAGCTTTTTCATGCGCCCATGAATCCCCGTAATCTTGGCAAAATCGACCCTGCCCGCAGCATCATACTCAACCAGTTCGCTGTTCAGAGATTGCAGTTCCACATTATACTTTTCAATGCGTCCCGCATAGCGCCTCATCTGTCCGGCCATTACCTTTGCCTGCAGTGGCTGCACAAACGGACGCGCCGCCGCGCCACCCATCTTCAGACAACCCAGGAAGATAAGGCGGTCAACCATCGATTTGCTCGTAAAGAATCCCTTCGGAAGAGACTTCGTCTCATGCAGCTGCATGAGATAATCCCATGCTGTAAACGTCGTGTACTCCGCGACAAATGCCCCGCCATGATTGAGAATCTTACCGAACGCCCTGAGTTTGGCACTCCGAGCGAGTTTGCCTGCCAGTTCTGGATTAAGGCGCATGCCCTTGAGGACCTTCTCGGCCTTCGCGAGAACGCCCTCGACAACGGACTTGGCCGCGCGCGACCCGACCACGGCATCCACGACGCCCTTGTACGTCTTCATGCCAGCGCGCAGGAAAGCGAACATGAGCATCACCTTGACCCACTCGCCGGCATAATGAATGGCATTCCCTCGAATACCTTTTCTCGAATCAAAGATCTGCTCGCCCATTAAAACCTTGCTCCCTACGCGCTCGCTACCGAGAAAAATCGCCGCTTCCGTCGCCAGCGAACCCAGACTCGCCACCCATGCCGGTACACCACGCGTCAACATCCACGCACCCACGTAACCGCCACCTATCGCTGCAAATGCTGCCGAAACGGCAATAATCCCGATCTTCTGCCCCATTCGATAGCCTTCTTCAAACCCCAGTGCTTCTTTAAGGCGCGTCTGCATCTCGCCAAAAGTCTTGTCGTTCTTAATTTCATTGAACGCCTTACGCGCGCCAGCAAGATCGCCTTTCGTAATCTTGGCACGGGCTGCGCTAATGCGATCTCCAAAACCCCCAAAATAGCTCTCGAGTTCGTTGCGCTCCTTCGTACCCTCAGACCCCATGCTCGCCATCGTAACACCAGTACGTCCTCCACCCGACCCCGCCGTAGCAACACGCTGCGCAGCACTCAACTTAGGCGGTGCATGCTCGACCTTGCCCGCAGCCGTTTCGGCGGCATCGACAATCTCCTTCAACTGGTCGAGATTATAGGCCAACGCCACGATCTTGTGATCGGCAACGAACTTCTTGACCCCCTTGTAGAATTCTTTCTGTTTGCTCAACGGAAGTTTTGAAAGCTTGTGTATTTGCGCCGCCAGATCGATTGTTCTGTCGCCGTATACCACCGAATTGCCCACGGCAATCGCGGCATTCTGCAATTGTTTAAGTTTCTGGCCGCGCACGATCCGTGGGTTGAGATCCTGTAATGCAACCGCAAGCTTTGCCGGATCATCGATCTTCTCAAGCGCCGCAATGTCCTCTGAGTGATCAAGGTAGGAATCACGCGCTGCTCTCTCGAGAATCGTGCGAATCCGTATGCGCGCATTGGCCAGCTGCAGGCGCAGAATCGTCGCGCGATCCGCGTGCTTCAGGACGTAGTTGGCTACCTCACGATCAGCGTGGGAATCCGCCCAGTTCTGTGCACGCTGCTGAGAAAGAGCGAAGGGATCAACCACACTACCCGAGGCATCAATGTACATTTCGCCCAGCACGCTCGTGAGGTCCAACGTACCGATGCCCCCATCTTGAGCAAACGCCACTGGCGCATGATGCTGCCACCTCCCGTAGACACCAACAATTGAGGTTGCATCGGTAGAAACTGCGCCCGCTACCGCCGTATCCTGCACTGATGTATCGGGATCGCTGAAGCCAAGAACCTCCCACACGAAATCGGTGGAAGGCGCCTTCGTGCTGAACGCATCGGCAACTGCTTCACGACGTATGTAAGCTATACCCGCCGCATGCTCTCTGAGATAGAATTCTTGCTGGTCGGTGAGTTTGCGCTCGCCGCGCGCGACCTCCCGCAAGAAGTACAGATCGGCATAGGCATCCGCGAGGCCCGGCAAAATCGGATCGCGGGGATCGTTCTGCGTAAGTGCGCTCGCCAGCTTGTCCGTGCCCTTGATCAAGTGCGGCAACGGACTCATGTTCTGCGGATCGATATAGCCAATGCATGACGTCGCACCGCTCACATTGAGACACACGGGATCAAAATTGAATAGATTCATGTCGAATATGGACGGGACAAGCGAAAATCCGCCATTCTGAGGATCGTATAGGACCTCCTGACCGGTCTGCGCATCGATGACCGTCGTGATGCCGGCATTGCCGCTAGCCGGATCAGTCAGGGCAAACGGGTTCGTCGCAACACCCGTATCGGTCTGCGTTGAAGTACCCGGCACCTTAGGCCTTATTATTAGAGGTCCTGACAAGTATCCCCCCAAGTGGATGAAGCAAAGAGAGGCAACATGCCCCTCATTATTATTATCGGCAGGAGGAATGGTCAGAGTTGCGTAGCGAATGATTTTATTATCTAATGATTACAATGGCTTACAGATTTTTGGAACAAGAAAGGCAAAAATGGGGGGGATCACTTCCCAGTATATGTGAGGCGCAAGGCTACAAATATACCGAAAATGTCCACATCATGCGGAGCTTGCCGTCATCGGCCAGGAATTTCTCCGGGGGACGGGCGAAGGGTGAGGAAGCACGCACGGTGCGCATGGCTTCACGATCATAGGATGAAATGCCGGAGGAGCGGAGTATGAAGAGCTCGGCGAGATTGCCCTGCCCGTTGACTGAGACGGCCAGGACAACACCGACCTCACCGCGCGCGACATGATTGGCAGAAAAATACGCGCGAAGCGAGGAGAGAGGATCGAAGGTCGTTCTAAACGCGCGCTTCATACGAACGAAATAGCTCACCCCTGGATAACGCAATACATTGAGGTAGGTATGATTGCCGCGCTTGATATCTGGAAAGAAATCGCCGCTACTCGCGTCACCGATTGAGATACTGCCCTTCGAAGACTCCCTCGGCAATGCCGGCGTCACGGGTTTGTCTGCAGGCGGTGACGGGTCGTTCATTGCGAACATATCGTCATCGAAATTATAGAGTTTGTCCTTGGTCTTTGATTTGGATTTGGTTTTTTTCTTAACCTTAGACTCAACCTTAGCCTGTTTTTTCTTTCTGGCCTCAGGCTTGCCCTTTGTTTTTGTGCCTTTGCGTCCGACCTTACCATCGCCAACCGTCTCTTTGGGAACAACGGAATCATACATGCCCACGAACTTCGCTTGCTTTGGACGCTCCTGCACCTTTGGCTCGGATATATCCGCGATGCGCATATTATCCTTTTTCTGAGCCACCTTCTGCTCGACCTCCGCCGGCGTAGTCGGCCATGCCTCGATTAAGACCAGCTTCTCTTCAGCGGGCATATACGCCGGCACCGCGACGAGAAGGAGCAGCAGCACGATGTGCAGCAACACCGATATGCCCACCGGCCAAAGAAGCGACTGATGTTCTTCGTCCTGAAAAAACACTCTAAACTCCTAGTGATGAAAATTGTGTTCAAGTATATACGCGGTATAGCGTTCGAGCAATGCCGCAATCGGAGATTCGTTATCAACGGCTGTAGCGACCTCCAGAGGGCTTGTGAGTAAATTCGCTATGGTCTCACGCATTTGTTTAGGCAACGGATATGCCGACTGCTGCGTCTGTCCGCAATCACGGCACACCATCCCGCCTCCGTGGAAGGAAAACCCGGCATCGCCCTCCTCCGCGCACCCACAGCTGACACAGCTTGCGAGCATAGGTTCATATCCTGCGTACTTGAGCCACTTGAGTTCAAATGAATAGCGCATCGCAGCCTGAGGATCAGTCTGTCCGACGAGCGTCAGATAGTTTTCCAAGAGATCGAACTTATCCACGGCCGACTGGTGGTCCTTGAGAAAAGAAAGCGCCAAGCGCACAGCCCTACTCATCGCCTCTATGCGCTCAAGCGAACCCATGATTTTGGTTGTGGAAACGACGACGGACGATTCCTCCAGACGAACCAGATCGCTCCTGGGATGTGCAGTAAACATCACCTGGGCGATCGCGCCGGGTTCGAGCCCGCTACCAAAACGCTTGATCGATTTGCGCGCAGATTTGGCCATGCCCGTCATGCGACCGTGATCGCGAGAGAAAAACGTAACGATCCAATCCGCCTCACCGTAGGCGACACGTCTCAAGATAATTGCACGCGTGATAATTTTTTCTGACATAAAAATGACTCCTCCCCTTTGTAAGGGGAGGTCGGGAGGGGTAGAAGCACTGCTCTACCTCCCCTATCCCCTCCTTACAAAGGAGGGGGAATTAAACATATTTGCCGACGATCGGGGCAAGCTTCTTCTTCGTCTCCGTGCAGATATGATCAGGTTTAGTGAGAATGCCGCCTTTGAGCGCATCGGCGCAGTGACAACTGCGCTGCGCATCGATAGTCGGAAGAACCTTCTTGATGATATTCTTGGCCTTGAAGATGTTGTTGTTCATCGTCTCGACGATCTGTGCAATGTCGACATCTTCCTCGGACTCATGCCAGCAGTCATAGTCCGTAACTAACGCCATCGTGGAATAGCAAATCTCCGCCTCGCGCGCGAGCTTCGCCTCCTGGTAGTTGGTCATGCCGATAACCGTCGCATCCCACGAGCGATAGACATTCGATTCTGCCCGCGTGGAAAACATGGGGCCCTCAATGCAAACATAGGTACCGCTTGTGTGAATCTTGACGCCGGTGGCTTTGCCCGCTTCAATGAGCTTACTCGTCAAATGCGGACACACCGGATCGGCAAATGGCACATGCGCTACAAAGCCCTTCTCGAAGAAAGTCTGATGGCGCATCTTGGTGCGATCGATGAACTGATCGACTATCACGATATCTCCCGGATGGATCTCTTCACGCATCGAACCCACAGCAGAAGCAGCTACAATGCGCTCCACGCCCAGGCTCTTGAGTGCGAAGATGTTCGCACGATAGTTTATCTCATGTGGATGATACACGTGACCGCGCCCATGACGCGGAAGAAAGAAGACTCGCACGCCTTCCAACTCGCCCTCTATAATCACATCGCTGGGATCGCCGAAAGGTGTTTTGATCTTATGCTCGTTCGTAACGGATAACCCCTCGATGTCGTAGAGCCCGCTCCCACCGATAATGCCAATGCTACTCATATTGTTGCTCCTGTACTGCCCATTACCCCTCGCAAATAAGAAGCTCTGGGATCATTTTCAAATGTGAAATGTGAAAAGTGAAGAGTGAAGTGTAAAACCATTAAACCACTTTTTGATCTTCGCTTGCTCTTCACTCTTCACTCTTCACACCCCGGTTATTTTCCAAACTCTCTCAATATCTCCTGAAGCTCATCTTTCGAAAGCCTTGGCCCATATTTGGTAACCACGCGCGAAGCAGCGAAGTTGGCAAGCTTCGCCGCCTCCTCGTAGGAAAATCCGTGCGTGATGCTGTAGAGAAACGCGCCAGCAAACATATCGCCCGCACCGACCGTATCTATGGCCTTTACTTGATTGCCCGGTACTTCGGTCAATGCTGCTCCGTCATACACCAGCGTACCCTTGGAACCGCGCGTGATGGCGAAAGTCTTAGCGATCTTCTTGATCGCATCGGCCGCTGTAGCCAAGTCATCCGTCCCTGCAAATGCATACGCTTCATCTTCATTGCAAAATATCAGGTCGACGCCCTGACCTATGATCTCATTCATGCCGTCACGGAAATACTGAAGCATGGTGGGGTCAGAAAACGTGAGCGACACCATCACGCCATGCTTGCGTGCCATGCGCACCGCCTCCACCACAGCTTTCTGCGCTGAGGACTGCGCGACGAGATAGCCCTCTATGTAGAGCCACTCGGACTGCGCAAGCGCCTGCTCGTCGAGCTGCGTGCTAGAGAACTGCTCGGTAGCACCAAGGAAGGTGTTCATCGTGCGATCGGCGTCGGGCGTGACCATGACCATGCACTTACCCGTCACGCCATCTGGCAGCGCATCCTTCTTCAAATTGGTTTTGAGGAACTCGTGCGCGAGCTCATCGAGATAAAACTGGCCGAATTCGTCGTTTGCTACCCGGCAGGAGTAAAAACCCCGGCCACCCAGAAAACTCAGGGCCACCATGGTATTTGCGGCGGAACCGCCCCCTTCGCGCTTCTCAACGGTGAGACCAGGAAAAAGCGTATCGTGCCGCGCGCGGTCGATCAGGGTCATGACACCCTTCTGGATCTCCTTCTCCTGAAAGAAAGAATCGTCGACCTTGCACACCAGATCCACCAGGGCGTTACCCACGCCATAGACATCGTACTTTTTACGCGCTTCGCTCATAGAATTGATCTCCCTATCCCCATTAGCCCAAAACATCAACCAGACAAGCAAACTTCAGTATAATACAGGCAGTTGCACGTACTATCTCATTTACCACTTGAGAGGCGTGTCCGACACAAGTGTCGGACACTTGTGTCGGACACCTTTACTTCTTGTTGGCGAGTTGGCCACAAGCGGCGAGGATATTCTGCCCGCGGCTCGCACGAATGTTCGTTTGTATCCCCTTCGGCGTAAGTATGTCTTGCCATGCTTCCATGCGCTCACGGGGAGACGGTTTATACGGCGAACCCGGATAGGCGTTGAATGGGATAAGATTCACCTTAGCCCGCACACCCTGCAACAGTTTCACTAGCAGACTGGCATCCTCCAACGAATCATTAACACGATCCATCATGATGTATTCAAAAGTGATGCGGCCTTTCTCCTTTTTAGTGTATTCGCGGCAAAAATTCATGATCTCGGCAATAGCATAACGCCGATTGATCGGCATGAGCTTGGAGCGCAGCTCGTCGTTCACCGCGTTAAGCGATATCGCTATTTTCACATCGCTGCGCTTCACAAACTCCTCGAGCTCCGGAACCAGTCCAGCGGTAGAAACGGTAATCTTGCGCTTTGAAATGCCAAACGCGCGCTCATCAAGCAGGATCTCGATAGAGTCACACACGGCATCCATGTTAAACATCGGCTCGCCCATACCCATGAAAACGACATTGGTGATAGGCCGCTCATACACACGCTGCGCCTCTATCGCCTGACCGACGATCTCACCCTGGCTTAGGTTGCGTTTGAACCCCGCTTCGCCCGTGCGGCAAAAATCACAGCCCAGCTTACAGCCTACCTGTGTGGAAATGCACAGCGTACACCGGTCCTCGCCCGAAGGGATCAGAACTGTCTCGACGCGTTCACTATCGTGGAGCGAAAAACTAAACTTCGCGGTACCGTCCTCGTCTGCAAGGGACTCGAGCAGCTCTAGCGCGCCTACGTCGAACTCGTTCGCCAGCACCTCACGCGCGCTCGCCTGAATATTGGTCATCTCGTCGAAGCTCTGCACGCGCTGTTTGTAGAGCCACCTCACGAGCTGATCGGCGACAAAACTCTTCATGCCCAGCTCGGTGACGACGCTTTCCAAGTCGCCCAGCGATATGTCCGTAATACGTCGTTTCATATTTCTGGCTGTCATCCCGAGCGAGGCCTAAGGCCAAGTCGAGGAACCCCTTGCTCTTTGTCTTTTCCCAAAACCTAACAGCAAGGGATTCCTCCGCTCGCTTCGCTCGGTCGGAATGACAAACAACCTCCTATTTGTGATTCTTAAAGAGAGGAAGGTCGATGAGTTCGCGCACGCTGCGCACCCGTTCACAGTCGATATCCGGATAGCGGTTCTCGCGGTCGACCAGTACCGGAGTAATTCCAGCTGCTCGTGCACCATCGATGTCAGCGCCCACTAGGTCGCCGACATGAACAGCCTCGCTCGCCTTCACGCCGACCTCCTTTAAGGCCTTCTCAAAGATGCGAGTGTCGGGTTTCTCAAAACCGACTATATGTGAATCGAGCACGACGTGGAAGTAGTCTTCAAGACCTGCGTGCTCTACGAGCCGCTGAATCTGACCGGTAGCATTGGAGATGACACCCAGCTTTACGCCGTGCTCCTGGAGCCATGTGAGCGTCTCGCGCACATCATCGCCCATGCGCGACCAGAAAAGATGCGGGAACGGATGCATCCTTACCGCATCGATGACGCCCGGTATGAGGTCCCTATCAACCTCGAGCTCCTCGAGCCACAGACCGTATACGTCTTTGACGAATTCGTGATGATCTTTTTTGTTGGCCGCTTTGTTTTGGATGGCTTCACCCAGCGAATAGTGAATCGCCTCGAGCTCACGCGCGTCGATATCTATACTGAACCGCTCCATGAGCATCTTGCTGAAAAAATCGTAATTGTAGAAAAACAGTGTATTGCCAATATCGAAGAACACTGCGCGAATCATAACTCCTCCGTCAGTTCCGTGAGCAACCCAAGCTCCCACGTGAGATCCAATATATTATAGCGCGGCCTGATCGTCCGCGCCATGATCACCGACTGCATAAATTCATCGAACGATATACCTAGCTGATCAAAGCTCATCTTGCAACCAGCCGCTCGCATGACTTCCTCGAGCACCGTCGAGCTCATGAGAAACGGCTTCACGGCATCCCGAATCTCGTCCCAACGTTCAAATATTTGCTCACGCTCGGCATTCCAAGCTGTGTCGTCAAGCTGCTTAATTGCAAACTGCGCAATCACGTTGTCCGCAAGTGGCCCGAAGAACAATTGAATATGCTTTTCAAGACCGGTATCAGGCGAAACTGCCCCGCGCCGATCCAGCAACTCTTTCACCTGCTCCCGATCAAGCTGAAGCACGCTTTCATAGAGCTTTGACGTGACGAGCGTGGCAACACCCACCT
>Ga0075115_10000551_pt1 | contig 18601 bp, 17 predicted proteins | sample AntAceMetag02UKH_FD_69785 | JGI IMG/M metagenome (GOLD analysis project Ga0075115, IMG submission 69785) | Saline lake microbial communities from Ace Lake, Antarctica - Antarctic Ace Lake Metagenome 02UKH | ecosystem: Environmental > Aquatic > Non-marine Saline and Alkaline > Saline | place... | reverse complement strand
TAATTTAAAAGTATAGTCTTTTCCTTCAAAAAATAATATCACCCTATCTTCTTCAATCTTCTTTACTTCTATCCCTCCCGCGCGTCCACCTTCTTTAAGTACTAAGTCATTCATTATAACCACTGACTCGCCGCTTGGATCATAGAGAATGCCTTCCAGTATAACATCATTTATTGAATTTAATGTACCATATGTAATAGTAAGCTTACCGTCCTTTGTCACTAAGGGGATAAATGGATCCCTATTCGCGCCAGTCTCGTATTTAAAGATAGTATCCTCTTGGGCATAAATAAAGGAAAAAGGAAAAAGGAAAAAGGAAAAAGTCAGAAAGATAAAGGATAAATATATAATATATATGATTTTTTTCATAGTCTTATGTTTCATTTAATATATAGGTGTTAACAAGTACATACGCAAGATGCTGTGTATAATCTTTTGCATCCGCAGTAATCTTTATATCTGAAACGCGCATAAAGGTATCGGCATTTTCCAGTTTATTCAAAAAAGTACCAAGTTGATGATATCCGCATACAGCCTTTATTAGGATAGGATACTTTTGATAGGTGCTGGAGATCGTACTCTGCTGCTGATTGGCTACTGCCGGATAAGGCTTTATGGATAGTATCTTTACGCCTGAATCTTTTGCGATCTCCGAAAGCCCTTTCAATACGCTTGATATCTCCTGTTTAGTGGATAACTTTTTCTTCTGCTTGGAGAGTTTTTTTCTCATCTCCGCGATTTGAGCTGTATACCTCGAGATGCTCGCGACCGCATTTTCATCAGTAGCAAGTTGGCGCTGTAACTGGCGTAATTTCGGTGTAGTCTTAGAAAGAGAAGCCATTGTAGGCCTTAGAAAAAGCGAGTAGTTAGCTATCAATAGACAAAGCGTGATAATGCCATATATTACAAGCTTCTGGTTCTTAGCAAGCTCCTGCCTAAAGTTTTTCAAAATAGCTCCTTCCCGGCTTAAAATAACAGATAATCGTAAACTTCATGATCTCTGTGCTGCCAAGGGTCTCTCTTTGAACAGATGAAAGCTTTATATCCTCAAAATCCTTGAAAAAATCATTATTCGTCTTTAATGAGTCGATAAATCTGCCCACTATGGCCGTTGCTTCGCCTGAGTCTGATGACACAGCTGCACCCTTAAGAACAAGCATCTCCTTGTCTACAGGCAATTGTGGCGAGACACCTTTATTGAAACCCGCAAATACCTGAGGAGTCTTTGACTTTTCTACACTCAGCGATAATGCGCTTAACCATACACCATCTACAATAGAATTATTTAAATCATAAAGCTTCTTAGCCCAGACAAGGCTACCGGAAGTAAGGGAATCGATAACAGCGACCTTTCCGCTTAAATTATCCACTTCTTTTTTAAGCGTTGCAGCTATCTCCTGTTGTGGCATTATATGATTTAACTTACACTTTATGGCAGCTAGCTTTTTCTGCTGCATAACAGAAAGCATGCCCAATATAACCTGGCTAAGTATGATTACAGATATAAGCCCGACGATCAACGGTATCGGCGCTACCTTTGGAAGTTTTATATCAAGCTTTGCGTTGCTTTTTTTGTTAGTAGTACGCAAATTTTTAGGCACAAGATTGAGTTCTATCATTCTACTTTGTCTTTCTAAGCGCCAACCCTGTTACTACAGCGAGCTGGGGTGCTAATTGCATTAATTTATTAGAATCAATATCTTCAGATATATCTATATTTGTAATGGGGTTCCATGTTTGAAGGTCACGGCCCAGAGCCTCCTTAAGAAAGCCCTCTACGAACTTAGGTATGCTCATCCCTCCGCTTATAAAAATCTTTGACACATTATTGCTATGCTGGTTCTCATAAAAATCAAATGATAAGACCGCTTCATCCGCTAAACGCGATAATACATCCGCGATAGGGGCTTCTGCAACCTTTCTATCGTCCTCCGTGAGAGTATCAAACGTGCCCAGTTTATCCTGGAAGATCTTTAATGCCTCCTTCTCGGGGATTGAGAGATTATCAGCTATAATCTTTACGATATTCCTACCGCCTATCTCAATATCTCGTGAAAGGTATGGCTTGCCTTCCTTTATAACGCTAAGATTGCTCTTATGAAACCCTATATTCAGAAGTCCGCAAACACCGGATTTATCAACATCGGCATTCATAAAGGCATTGATAACCGCAAATAGATCGGCGTCAAAGATAGCAGGTTCAAGCCCTGCCTCTGAGAGCATTCTTATCTGGATCTCTATCAGGTCTTTTTTAGCGGCGACCATCACAACGCGCATCTTATTATCATCGAGATCCTCTATCTTAGCGAAATCAAGTTGGACATCATCCATATTATACGGTATCACCTTCTCCGCTTCAAACCTTATGGCGCCTTCTAATTCTTCATCACTCATAGATGGTAAATGTATATAGCGGGCAATAACCATGCCCCCTGAGACAGAGGCGACAACCTTTGTCTTGGCAATATTGAGCTCGTCATACGCCTGGCTTATAGCCTTTATAATATTATCACCAATAGACACTATTGAGTAATCTAATAACAAGGGTCTTGGCTTTGCGTGTGAAATAGCCGCGGCCTTAATAGAATAACTACCTATGTCTAAGGCTATCTGTACATCCTTTGAACTCTTCTTAGCTAAACCTTGCATTTGTTTTCCTTGTACGCTATGTATATTCTAAATAGCTTCTCTTCTGGTCTCTTGCCATGACATAACAACTGTGTTGCCAGGAGCAAGAAAGCTCGTAGATTCTATCGCGTCCATGAAGGTCTGATTGTAGGTCAACGTAATATTGCCGCTTATAAAGGCGCCGTCTTTATTGGCGCTCTCATCATCTACAACGCCGCCTGCCCATAATCCACCTGTCGCGTTTATAGTACCTGATACCTTGAGATCATCCGTAGAAAGTAGACATCCGTCAAGTGTAACAGCCCCCGATATCTGGCAGTCCCCGGATGTAACAACAACAAATCCTCCAACAGTTATAGTGCCGGCTATAACAAGGTCTCCTGTGCCTTCGACGTAAATTACATTGGGGATACCATTTGCTTCGTCATACCAAAAACTTGCAGGCAGGCTACTGCTCGAGAAATTGCTAACATCTACTGTGTGATCAAAAACATCGCTGTCCTCCTGGGCTTGGGCCATACTGCGCAGCAGCGCGTAATCTATGTCTGTCGTAAAATCTATAGGGTCTCCCGGAGCTATCGCACCTATTACGTTTTCAGGATGGCTTACATCGAGAGTACTGTCTTGATCATAAAACAGGTCACCGACTATATTGTAAGCATTCCCCTTAAGAGTAAGATTGCTAGCACTGTAAAGGGCATTATCAAAAAAATCATCATTGGCTATTATCTCCGCTACAACCTGCAGCTGAACCTCTACCCTGGGGTTTGCTGTACTGGAAGGTGAATATCCGATACTATTTATAGTGGATTTAGTCGCATCTAACGGAGTAATAGTCCCTGCATACCCTGATGTAGAGATAGTACCAAGGCTCGCGCTAAATGAAGCAACCGATACATCCTGCAACGCGACATCGAGTCCTGATTCCGCGGCGTAAAAAGCCTTTATTAGATCCAGGCGTCTCTGACTTACTTTCATGGCTTGAATAGATGTATAAAAAAATACGCTAAGGATTATAACAAGCAGGGATAAAAGCAGGTATATGAGTATTAAGGCCATACCTCTATTGCCCTTTGCGAATGATAACATCTTAATTCCTTAATGTTGCGGCACTATTCAATGTATATGAGACATTGCGCCTGGAAGTACCTGCTACTCCTGCCACAGGTTTTTGCAAAAATATCGTAAAAAAGACTGTGTTACCTGTAATCGTATAATCTATCCCGCTATCTAAGGTGCCATTGGCATTATCCATTGGCAAAGACGCATCAGCATCATCCTCATTAGAATCCAACACACCATTATTATTCGCGTCTTCCGTTGATATAGAGTTTGCCAGAACTCTCTGCGCTCCACCTGCCCTGTTAAGAGAGGTCAGGGCTGACCCATCTTGTTTAAAAAGGTTTATTGCTGAAGCGTCAACAGATACAGTCAATGGAAAATCCGTGTCAAGTAGAGATGCGTCCGGATGTGCATATCTGCATAACTGGCTTACGCCATCCGCGTTTGTAAAAGGATAATATACGATAGCCCCTTGCCAAACTGGATTACCATTATTAATCCCATTTAACATAGGAAAGATCAATATATCATGGCGCTCTCCGGTTGCGGGATCAAGCACCTGTTGAGATTGGGTAATCATAGCTATATCTACCTGGCGAAGGTCATTTATCAATTCGTCAGCCGCGAATGAAGCGCTATTATTAAGGTCATTTAACGAGGTTAAGGTATAATAAGAACTTAATACATTAAGCATTAAACCAAATATGCCCATGCTTATTACAGTCACAATAACTACGACGACCATAGTCTCTATCAGGGTAAATCCGGATTTTGTAATAAGCGTGCATTTTGTTTTAAACATAGAGAGTCAGCTTCACCTCTGTTCCAAAAGCATATCCACAGAAATAGACCGCGGCCTTTGAGATTCTTCCTGCCAGGCGATAGTTGCGGTTACAGGTATAGGTATCTGCGTAGTATCCGCGGCTATAGTCACCTGCTCTGTAAGATTAATATTAGTGAGGGCGTAAGATCTCGATACTATCGTACCTGTCAAATCTACTTCACGCCTTAACTGTTCACAAACACTTCTTATATCGCTTGTCGCGATGTTCATATCCTTTGCGGACTTCAGCATAGACATGCACCTGTTAAAGGCATACAGCGAAGATGTTATTATAACCGCGAATATAGCGATCGCTATAACGGTCTCTATTAATGTGAAGCCTGAATTGATATTATCGAGTTTTGGTTTATGCATAAGTTAGAAGATTACCAATACGATGCCCTATACTAATTTACCGCTGCGTCGCCCGGGCCTGCCTGAGCACCCTTGGTCGTTGTGATCCTTCCGGTCTCATCGCAGTAGAAATATCTCTCGCCTGTCCTGCCCTGCACCTCTGGATCAGCGTTAATAGTAAATGATACCGGCGAAGTTAATTGATATGAATATATGTATCCTGCTTTATTGCCGGATGCCAAAGCGGTATCAATATACGATGGCCCCGTAGGCCCGGCTACACCTAATGCTGCTAAGCTTGGGGGATACTGGTGCGGTATAGTGCCGGTATAATAACTCTGACAGACAGAGGCTATAGTCTTGCATGAAGTAATGGCGACAACCTCATTGGTATTTACCCTGTTGCGTAACATCATTGATATAGATAGGCCTGCCAAAAGCGCGATAATTGCTACTACCACCATTATCTCTATAAGAGTAAAACCTTTTTTCTGTCTATTAAAACTAGATAAAATCCGCATAAAACTCCTTATATATATAAGTATATATATAAGTTTAGTTTATAAGGGGTAAAAAGTCAATAATAATATTAAGTAATTGAAACTGTTTCGAACACTTAAACAAAAAAAGAGGCGTGCTTTTTCAAGCAAGCCTCTTTTTGTAGAACATTTGCCTGGCAGATTATGTTACAGGCAAACCGTTGGTAACATCCATGATAACACCTGTCTGGTTAACGCTAAACGTTCTAGTACCAGTAGTACCGGCAGTGACCGGCACCGCTGTACAGGTATAAGTATTCACAGTAAGGGCTGTTATAGTAAATGTATACCCCTGCTTTGTACCTGTAACTAATGTAGCATCGATATACGGTAACCCACCTGCGCCTAACAGAGCTAGAGTGCCATATGTATTAGGATTCTGTGCTGCCCTATATGATTCCTCTGCTGTACTTATTGTTCTTAAAGTAGCTACAGCGGCGGATTCATTGGCATTGTGCCTTGCTCTAAGCAAGTTAGGTATTGCTATTGCGGCTAATAAAGCTATGATAGCGACAACGATCATAATTTCTACAAGTGTAAAACCTTTTTTTCCTAATTTCATCATTGTTCTTCGCCTCCTCTCTTCCCCGGATGGGTCGTTTTTGTTAAGCTCCTACTTGCCAATCATAAAACAAAGACAAGCTTGCCTGCCCTATTGCAGGCTGGTTATATATGTATAATTCCTTCCCCTTAAAAGATATCACAATACAGGGGCAGTGTCAATATAAGGAGCCTATTTTTGCAATATTATTTAGAATTAGCTGATTATCTTTTTTTAATAGGGACAGACACCTATTTTTTAAGCTTCTTTTTTCGGCCTACCTTTAGGTTTTAGCTTTAAACTCCTCTTAAGTTCTTTTTCAAGTTTTTCTATAAAATTATTATCCCCAAGAGGTCTTCCCCTCACTGTCTGTTGTCTTATTTGCATAACCTTATCAAGGTTATCAGATATTCCTATGAACGCCTTCCAGTCTTGTTGCCTTTCTCTGACATAATCAAAAAGTTCATTGGCTTCCAATCCATCATGCTCAACTATTCCGCAATGTACTCTTGCACTTGACCATTTCCAGAAAGATGGATTTTTAACCATCTTTGCACGCACAGGGTTTCTCTCTATATAGCGTGCGCATGCTAGCGTATGCTGCTCATCCATTATGCAAGAAAAAAATCGTCCTTGAAATAGATGTCCAACCGTACACATTTTTTTATTATAATATTGTGAATATTTCATATGGGCGTACTTAAACGCCTTCCCCATTGAGTCCTCTTTTTTTGGAATTCCAATAAAGTGTACGTGGTTTGGCATAAGGCAATATGCTAATATTGCTAAACCATATTTTTTGCATTCTACTCTTAGAAATGATAGATATTTTTTTCGGTCAGTATTATCAGCAAATATCTTCTGCTGATAATTTCCTCGCTGGGTAATGTGGTGCGGGTATCCTACTGCAACAATACGTGCAATTCGTGGCATATAAAAATTATACCTCTTTGCAGGTAAAATGTCAATTTAAATAGGTGTCTGTCCCTATTTAGCCTAGTATTTCGGTAATCTTAAATATCGGCATAAATATAGCGAGCACAATGCCACCAACTATCACACCAAGAAACAATATGATCATAGGCTCTATAAGGCTTGTAAGCCCATCGACCGCGGCATCGACCTGTTCATCATAAAAATCCGCTATCTTACTAAGCATCTTCTCAAGCTCTCCTGCCTGCTCTCCTACCGATATCATCCTTACAACCATCGGCGGAAAGACCGATGTCTTGGATAACGGATCTGCCAGGTTTTTACCCTCCTGCACAGCCTTCTTAGCGTTGTTAACAGCCTTTTCTACGATCTTATTGCCTGAGGTCTTTGCCACAATATCAAGGCTGCTAAGAATAGGGACCCCGCTCTTTACCAATGTAGAAAAGGTTCTTGAGAATTTAGCTACGCTTACCTTCTTTATAATGTTGCCGAATACAGGAAGCTTTAATACGATTGTATCAAGGGCAAGTTTTCCGCTTTCAGTCTTTGAACCCCGCACGATAGCTATAACAGCTACAATTACACCAACAAGCCCGTACACAAACCATTTACGTAGAAAATCACTTACTCCAAGTAATATTTGCGTAGGAAGCGGTAGAGAGCCTCCTAGCATATCGAATATACCTTTAAAAGTAGGCACTACCTTCACCAGAAGAAATATTGTAATAGCTATCGATATGGTTATAACAGCGATAGGATATACCATAGCGGATTTTACCTTGCGCTGCAATGTTGCGGTCTTTTCCAGATAGACCGCAACCCTGTTTAATATCTCATCTAGCATGCCGCTTGATTCGCCTGCCCTTACCATATTTATATAAAGAGCGGAAAATATGCGCGGGTGTTTCGCAAGTGCCTGAGAAAAACTTGAACCGGTCTCAACATCGTCTTTTAGCTTTTTAACGGTCTCGCCAAAGGCCTTATTTTCAACCTGTTGCCCAAGTATATCCAAGACATTGACAAGTGGTATGCCTGCCTCGACCATTGTAGCAAGCTGTCGTGAAAAGATTACCAAATCCTCGAGTTTTACTTTCTTGGCAGCAGCTACACTCTTCTGCTGAACATTGGCATCCTCCTCTATCGATATTATTGTAAAGTCCTCTTTTCTGAGCAGTTCTATAAGATTTTCTCTGCTCTTCGCGTCAGCGTTCCCATTAACCGTCTTGCCTTCGGAATTTTTTACTGTATATTTAAAATTCGGCATTTAATTCTCCTGTATTTATATAGATAAAGGTAGAGACAAAGATAAAGATATTATTCTTCCGTCGTTATTCTCAAGACCTCTTCTATAGTAGTTAATCCGGATAATGCTTTTTTAAACGCGTTCTCTCTTAAAGTTTTCATACCATTGGCTACAGCATATTCCTTTATCTCATCAGAGGACTTGCCTTTAATTATCAGATCCCTTATAGCGTCGTCTATAAGTAGGACCTCAAGCGTGCCCATCCTGCCATGGTAGCCTGTATTACTACATTTGCTACAGCCTTTACCGTGATAAAAAGTCGCGTCCTTGCTTGTCTTTATATTAAGGCGTTTTAAGACGGCAGGAGTGATTTCATAAGGCTCTTTGCAATTTTCACATATCTTCCTGCATAATCTCTGCGCAGCTACCGCTACCAGGCTTGACGCAACCAGAAACGGCTCAACCCCCATATCCATCAAACGCGTTATAGCGCCGCAGGCATCGTTGGTATGAAGAGTACTGAAAAGTAACTGTCCTGTAAGCGACGCCTTAATAGCTATGTCCGCTGTTTCAAAATCTCTTATCTCTCCTATGAGCACTATATCCGGAGTTTGACGTAATATTGAGCGTAAGCCCGTTGAAAAAGTAAATTCTATGCTTGGGTTTACCTGTATCTGCGTTATGCCATCTACCTGATACTCTACAGGATCCTCAATTGTAACAATATTCTTTTCGTTGGTATTAAGCTGGGTTATTATAGAATAAAGAGTTGTTGATTTGCCGCTTCCAGTAGGCCCCGTAACAAGTATCATGCCATAAGGCTTAGTTATCGCCTGCTCAAAAAGCTTGAGAGGCTGCGGCAGATAACCTAATTTATCAAGGCCGATACTCAGGCTTGATTTATCCAATGCCCTCATAACTACCTTACCGCCGTGATTCGTAGGCAGTATCGATACGCGAAAATCGACTTCTTTTTCACGCATACGTATCCTGAATCTGCCATCCTGGGGTATCCGCCATTCTGTAATATCCAATCCGGACATTATTTTTAAGCGCGTAATGATAGCGTTCTGGTCTTTCTTAGGCAATGAAAACGCCTCCTGTAACGCACCGTCTACCCTATATCTTATTCTAAGGTTTTTCTCCTGCGGCTCAACATGGATATCGGACGCGCGGCTTTCAAGCGCTTCCGCGACCATAAGGTTTACCACCTTGACAATAGGGGCTACCTTACTCTGTTTTGTAGCCTCCTGGATATCTACTACCCCTTCTTCCTCGGTATTGGCCACTTCCAGAGGTTCGTTCTCATCTGCTTCCTTGACTTCCTGTAATATCTGCGCGAGTTGTGTTGACTCCGCTCCATAATAATTATGTATAGCGTCAGCTATCTCTTTTTCGGTACTGATGACAGGATCTATATTGTAATTCGTTAATACCTTGATATCATCTATAGCGAATATGTTTAAAGGGTCTGACATGCAGAGCGTAAGATTGTCGCCCATTATCGAAATAGGGATTACATGGTACTGCTTTGCTGTTTTTTCAGGTATCAACTTCACAACATCAGGATTTATACTAAAACGTGATAGGTTAAGCATCGGGAGGTTGAGACTTGAGCTCAAAAGAACAGCAAGATCTTTCTCCTTGATAAAACCCTTCTTAAGCAGAATGGCACCAAGATTGCCCCCTTGAGCTTTCTGTGCTGCTACGGCCTCGGTGAGCTGCTCATCAGTAAGGAGCTTACTATCTCCTAATGCCTCTAAAAGTCTTTCTTTTAAAGATGCTGCCATTTTCTATTACCCCTTGTCTCCAACAGTAACCCTGACTATCTCTTCAAGGGTAGTCAAGCCTTCCTTTGCCTTTGCTATACCGTCCTCACGAAGAGTGCTCATACCTGAAGATTGTGCCTGCTCTTTTATCTGAGCCTCTGTAGAATTATTCATTATTAAACGCCTGATATTAGCATCCAATGTTAAGACCTCTATTATACCTATCCTGCCTTTATATCCGGTACCAAAACAAAATTTGCATCCTATACCCTTATAAAAAGTAGCAAGGCTTTCATCCTTAATGCCCACGGACTTTCTTATCTCATCATCTATCTCATAAGACTCTTTGCATTTATCACAGATCTTTCTTACAAGCCTTTGCGCGGCGATCATCACTATCGAGGAGCTGATTAAAAAAGGCTCTAAGCCCATATTTATCATTCGCGTAACAGCGCCTGGCGCTGTATTAGTATGTATGGTGCTAAGCACAAGATGGCCTGTAAGCGCTGCCTTTACCGCGGTATCAAGTGTATTAAAATCCCTGATCTCACCTACCATTATTACATCCGGATCCTGTCTCAATATAGAACGTAACGCGGCCGCGAATGTAAGGCCTATGTCAGGCTTAGCGTTTACTTGGTTTATGCCCTTTAGATCAAATTCTATAGGATCCTCAATAGTTACTATATTCTTATCAGGACTATCTATAAAATTGAGGATAGAATACAATGTCGTTGTCTTGCCGCTTCCGGTTGGGCCGCAAGCTAATATCATACCATGGGGCTTTAATGAATTTTCCTTAAGCGCCTCCAAGGAGTTGCCTGTAAAGCCTAGTTTTCCCACATTAAGCGTAGCGTTTGACTGATCCAATACCCTGATGCCTACCTTTTCTCCGAAACTTGACGGGAGTATGGAAATCCTGAAATCAACAAAATTATTCCTTATCTTAAGTTTAAACCGCCCGTCCTGCGGAAGACGCCTCTCCGCTATATTAAGCTCTGACATTACCTTTATTCTAGATACTACAGCCTCGTGAAGGGTCTTTGGAAGTAAACGCGCTATCTGAAGCATGCCATCTATGCGAAATCTTACCCTGGTCTCACCCTCCATAGGCTCGATAAGAATATCACTCGCCTTTAACCGCACCGCTTCCGATAGTATCATATTTGTAGCCCGTACAATGGGCACCTCCTGGGTAAGCTTGGCAAGACTTTCAGGGCTTGTATCATCAATATCCTGCTCTGTCAAAAGAACTTCAGGTGCCTCCATACGTTTTACTACAGTCTCAAGCTGATTATGCGTATGCTTGCCATAATGCTGCTCAATAGCCGCGTCTATGGAACCGCTGTCAGTAAGCACGAGCCTTACATCAAAACCTGTAAGTGCTTTTATATCATCGATCGCGAATATATTTAAAGGGTCTGCCACAGCTACTGTTATGGTCGGGCCTATCTTTGATAAGGGAAGTATGTGATAGTGACGAGAGATTTCTCTTGGTATGATCTCAATAACTGCTGGGTCTACATTGTATTTATTGAGGTTTATAAGAGGTATGTTAAGGTCTTGACTTAAGGTGATAAGAAATTCTTTTTGCTTAACAAAACCTAGGTCTATAAGGATCTGACTTAATTTTCCGCCTTTTTCCTTTTGGAAGAGCAAGGCTTTATCAAGCTGGTCTTGACTTATGATTCTGCTCTCTAAGAGCTTATTAGTTATTCTATCCTTTAGAGACAGAACCATAGTAGCGCTTAATCGACTCTTTAATATCGGTTTGAGTACTTACGAAGACTTGAACCTTGCAGTTTGTAATAAGCTCGACATCCTCTATGGCATGAATGTTAAGCGGGTCAGACATGGCAACGGTCAGGGAATTGCCTATCTTGTCTATTATAATCAGATTATATTGTACAGCGACATTTTCAGACACCAGTTTTACTATCTTGGCGTCGATCTCATAATTGGTAAGAGGTAGATACGGGTAACCGAATTGCGTTGTAAGTGATTGTGCTATCTGCTCTTCTGTAGCGTAGCCTAAAAGCACGAATATGCCTCCGATAAGCCCGCCCTTATCCTTTTGTACAGCAAGTGCCTTCTGGAGCTGGCGCTCGTTTATTATCTTCTTATCCAGCAAGAGCTCACCAAGCTGCTTTGATATGATTCTTTTTGGTGGTGTTATCATAAGATTACGCCTTTACTGTATTGCGTCCTTCGTCTTTTGCCTGTTTAAGCAGGTTCTTAGCCTTATCAGTAAGCTCCTTACTTGAAACTCCGTCTATCGGATTCTCTGTCAAGCTAGCGCTTACCGTAAGAAATGTCTCTTTATCCTTCAGGTGAGACAATATGTTCAGTGATGCTATCTTCTCCCGCATCTCATCAGCGATATTCTTTGCTTCCTTTTTATTTCTTTCTGGAAGCACCAACGCAAATTCAGTCTCACCGAAACGCCCTGCTTTGTCTACAGGACTAAGCTCGCTCTTAATAAGTTTTGCTATTCTCTTAAGAGCAGCCTCGCCAGAGAGCCTGCCATATTTGTCGCAGAAGGACTTAAAATCATCTATATCAAGCAAGATAAATGAGCAAGGGCGCTGATAGATCATGCCTCTCTTGATCTCTTCCTCCAGGTATTCTTTTATAAACTTAGCATTATATAGCTGGGTAAGCTCGTCCTTTACCTCGAGTTCCTCGGTCTTTTTCATAAGCGAGTCGTTCTCAATAGCTATAGCCGCTTGCTTGCAAAAAACATGCAGAAGCTCAATATTATCCTTATCGTACTCGAAATCATCCTCGCTATTTCCAAGAAAGACAGCACCTTCTAACTTACCACGTACTATCACAGGAACAACGATACAATTCTTAAACGCATAAAGCTCTTTAAAAGCCACGGTATCATCATCATCCTTATCAAGGTTTTTATCAAGAACAATATCATGTATTTCTGTTCTAAAGCGCGCTAATAGCCCGCGTTTTAAGCTTACTGGTAATTTCACAGCCTCAGCATTGTCGATGTTTATTGATGAAAACGTTATCATGTTTTCACGCTCACCATCTATCAACATAACACCTGCCGGATTTTCATTATCCAGAAGCGATATCTTCTCGACCAGTATATCAAGTACGGACTTTAGGTCTGTGCCTGATGAGATCAGATTGCCTATTTGAAGTAAACCTGAAAGGACCATAACCTTTTTGTGGATTGCTGTATTTATATCTCTGGTCTTCTCACCATAGCTCTTTAACTCGGTAAGGTTGTCTCTAATTGTATCTGACATAGCATTAAGAGATAAGGCAAGGTCTCTTGCTTCACCCTCTTCCTTGACCTCTATTGAGCGTTCAAAATCACCACCGGCAATAAGCTTGGCCTCTATCGCCATATCAATGATAGGTTCTATCATCTTTTTCGCGAGCACAAACCCCAATATCGCTATAAATATGGTTATCGCTATTACGATACCAAGTGACCTGGTCATGCCTATATATGGAAAAACAAAGTTTGTCGTTATATATACGCATATCATAAGCGGGATAATAGACATAAGGGAAAATACTATCATGAGCTTATACTTTAAACCAGCCGGCACAAGTGAGAGCCTGTTCAACATGCCTTTATCTTTATCCGACATCATTTTCTCCTTGATTTTAGCAAACTACTTCCTATTTGCCATCTTGCTCTTAATAATATTCTTAATTTTACACTATAATAAAAAAAATGTCAATTAAACAAAGGCCTTAACGTATATTTTTCAATATCAGGACTATAACAACAAGTAATAACCAAAAACCTATAACCTAAATCAGCTGTATAAAGCAACTACTTCTAATCGCATTGCACATAAGACCATGGCAGGCTTTCTTTTTCGTCTTTTTCACTGAGGCAAGACTCCCTATCGAGGCCACAGCGTGTAAAGGCCTCATCCCATATCTTTGGGTTGAAGGATTCACTCCACGCGTCAAACCTGGCGCCTTGGTTCCAAGCATCAAGCAGGGCCTTTGACATATTTCTGTCACCTCTTGAAAATAACGCCTCTAATACGCTGGTCTCTATATCATGGAACTTAAGCTTTAGATATCTCTTGCTTCTGGCCTTGGATGCAATTAATGCCTGTTTCGCCTTAAGTTGATCCGGGCTTGCCATTTTTTCGCGCTCAAAAAACGTATGTGGCTTCGGTATAAATGACGAAACATTTACTATTATCTCCGCCGGGCCACCTGAAATCTCTTTTTTAAGCCTAGCGATAGAATCAGCTAGATCAACAATCGCTTCTATATCCTTATCTTCTTCTTCAGGTAGTCCTATCATAAAGTAGAGCTTTATCCTGCGCCACCCGTTTGCGTAAGCATGCCTTAACACCTTAAATAGCGTATCATGGTCAATCTTTTTATTAATCACCTTCTGCATCTTCTCTGTCCCCACCTCCGGGGCGAATGTAAGAGAACTCTTCTTGATAACACTTATAAGCGTTGGTAGGTTCTCAAGATTATCTTCTACGCGCAAAGATGGCAGCGAGATGCCGACACCTACAGGAAGAAATATCTCTGTCAGGTCCTTTATCAGCTCCTCAATACCCGGATAACTTGAACTCGAAAGAGACAGAAGCGAAAGATCGTCTAAACCGGTATTTCTGTATGACTCTTTTGCCAGTTCGAGCACATCATCTTTATCTCGTATGCGAACAGGATGATATAGAGATTTTGCCTGGCAAAAATGGCACTTATTTGGGCAGCCTCTCATGACCTCAAGGGTAATCCGGTCATGAACTGTCTGGATATAAGGAACTATCGGACTTACTGGAAAATCCTCTTTTTTTAAAACACTGATTTTGCGCCTTTTGATTCTTTCGTTTTCATTATAACGCGATGGCACGTATACACCTTCTATTTTTTTCATCTCATCGAGTAGATTATTTCTATCAGACTTGTGTCCAATATATGTATCAATTATATCAGAGATAGCCTCCTCTCCATCACCGATAAGAAATAGATCTATAAAATCCGCGATCGGCTCCGGATTGCAAGCACTGGGACCTCCCGCGATTATAAGCGGGTAATCACCTTTTTTTCTATCCTGACTTTTAAAAGGTATCTTGGCGAGCGAGAGCATGGTAAGCATATTTGTATACGTTAGCTCATACGAAAGGGAAAAACCCAGTATATCAAACTCTGTTAGAGGCATCTTACTTTCAAGTGAAAACAAGGGGATATTATTCTTTATCATGGCATCTTCCATATCCAACCATGGAGTAAAAGAGCGCTCACATAGGACATTGTCATTCTTATTGAGAATATGATAGAGCATCTTGATACCCAAATTACTCATGCCTATCTCATAGAGATCCGGAAAGCATAGGCAAAACTTTACAGTTTTTCTTTCCCACTTCTTTTTAATTATATTGTGCTCTTCTCCTATGTAGCGGGCCGGCTTGCGGATACTAAGCAGAAATTCTTCTGTCAACTCAACTGGATTCATAATATTTTTTTATTTACCTTTCTCTTCTTTTGCAATAGCAGAATTTTAACAGCTGCTTATGCCTCTTGCCTTTAGCAGCATGCTGGTATTTTTGCCATCTATTTAATAAATGCAGGGCAAAAAATCCAAGGCGCTGCTAAAGGCAAAGGCATAAGCAATATGTTTACCTGCGCAAACTACAACGAGGCTATCTCGCTAGAAGATTTTGCGCTTCGCGTTAACGCTGATAGCCAATGATATAAGAACCATTATAGTCATAAGATTAGAACCACCATAACTTACCAAAGGAAGAGGCAACCCTACGACCGGCATCAGCCCTATAGTCATGGCTATATTTACAAAGACCTGAAACCATATTAGCGTAATAATACCTGTTATCAAAAGTTTGCCACTCTGATCATTGGTAGTATTAGCGATATATAAAAGCTGTTTTACAAGCAGTAAGAAGAGTCCCAAAAGTATAACTGAACCCGCGAAACCCCATTCCTCGCCGATAACTGAAAATATAAAATCTGTATGTCGTTCCGGCAAGAAATTTAACTGGTTTTGCGTGCCCGAGAGCCAGCCTTTGCCAAATAATCCCCCTGAACCCACAGCGATCTTTGATTGAATAATGGTATACCCCGCACCAAGAGGATCTATATTGGGGTTTAAAAAGACAAGCAGCCTTTTTCTCTGGTAGACCTTTAGCATCGACCACATAAAGGGCAAGGCCGCAGAGCCTGTGAGGACAAGAATGATGAGGTGCTTTATCTTTGCCCCTGCTACAAATATCATAACAAAGAATATAGGCAAGAATACCAAAGCTGTGCCAAGGTCAGGTTGTTTCAATATCAGGAGAAAAGGCACCATGCATAGCAGTAAAGACAGCAGTATTGTTTTAAAGCTATCCAGCTTGCCGCTATTATCACTTAGGAATCTAGCAAAAACCAGTATGAAACTTATCTTGCAAAATTCAGATGGCTGCAGACTAAAAAGGCCGAGACTAAGCCATCTCTTCGCTCCAAGATGCGTATTACCGACTAAAAGCACGAGTACTAACAAGAAGAGATTTAAACCAAATATTACATAGCTATAATCAAGCCACTTTTCATATCCGAGTGCTATAAACATAATCGATATAATAGCGGCAAGCCCAAACCATACAATCTGTTGCATAGAAAAGTTCTTTACTGCACTGCTACCAGGACAATGTGAAGCGCTATACAGTGAAAAGAGCGCTATAACAAAGATAGCGCCTACTATAAGCAATAATATCGGATCTCTTCCTTTAAAAATTTTATTCATCGCTATCCACAAATCCATTTTCTTTAAGATATGTTGCCAAAAGCCTAGTCATTTTAGCGGCTTCTACTCCGCCTGACCCACCATGCTCAATAAATACCACGAAACTTATCTTGGGATCATCAGAAGGCATGTAACCCGTAAACCAGGCGTGAGAATCCCCCTTTGTACCAGGCTGGGACGTACCTGTCTTCCCTGATATCTCCAAATCTTTTACTTTTACGCGTTGACCCGAACCTGTAGGACTATTTACTACGTTAAAAAGCCCTTCCTTGATAAGCTTAAATGTTCCGTGCCTGAATCTTGTAGTAAAATCCCTTTTCCGCGACAACCTTCTTCCTTCTATCTCTTCTACTATATATGGTTGCGGGCAATAACCCTCATTTGCAACAATAGTAATAACTCTCAGCATCTGGATAGGGGTAACTAAGAGATACCCCTGGCCAATAGAATAATTTATAGTATCGCCCTCATACCACGGTTTTTTAATGACAAAGCGTTTCCACAGAGGGCCTGGGGCAACCCCCTTTATCTCTGAAGGCAGGTCTACCCCTGTAATAGCGCCGAGCCCGAATGATAAAGCGTATCTATGAAGTTCCTCCGCGCCAAGGACCTTGCCGAGATTATAAAAAAATACATTGCATGAATGTGTCAGTGCATCAACTATATTCTGATATCCATGGCCTGACCTTTTCCAGCACTTAAAACCTCTCTTTCCTAGGAAAAATATGCCCTTGCACATAAAGGTTGTTGTCTTTTTCACTGCTCCGGTCGCTATGCCAGCGGCCGAGACGATAACCTTGAATGTAGACCCTGGAGGATAACTGCATGCTATAGCCCTGTTAAGAAGCGGCAGATCCTTATCTGTCAGTATTTTAGCCCTCTCTCTGTTGGTGCCAATATTAAAAATATTAGGGTCAAATTCAGGGCTACTTACAAGACCTAAGATCTTGCCTGTCTTAGCCTCCATCACTATAAGTGCGCCATTCTTATTTTCAAAGAGCATGCTCATAAAACGCTGCAGGCCTAAGTCTATAGTAAGGGTGATATTCTTGCCCCCGCGAGGTTCCTTGAACCCGAGCCTGGAGACCTCTCTTGAGCGCGAATCTACTTCTATCTGTATGCCGCCGTCTTCACCCTGGAGATAACCATCATAATATTTCTCAACACCACTTTTTCCTACAAGGTCTTTTATGCTGTATCCATAGGCCTTAAGCTTTTTCAGCTCTGTCGGAGCTATCTTACCTATGTAGCCTATAACATGCGAGGCTATCTCATTGTTTGGGTATATTCGCCTTGGGGTAGCGCATATTAACGCACCCCCAACTTCGGTAAGCCTCTCCTCTATGGAAAACGCCTCTTCTGCCTTTAAATTCCCTGCTACTGTCGCGGGTACAAATGGTAAACGGTAGTTTCTCTTATAATTTTTCTTAAGCTTTTTTACCTTGATGCCAGTTATCTCGCTTAAGCGCTTTAAGGTAATATCTATATCCGATACTTCCTGTGGTATAATTACCAGATCAAAAGATATCTCGTCTTTGGCGAATACCTTGCCTGTTCTATCATATATCCCTCCGCGCGAAGCCTGAACAGGGATTACCCTAAGACTATTTCTAAGGCTTAAAGACCTGTAATGCGCGAATCTTATAACCTGAAAATAAAAAAGCGCGCCTATTAATACCAAAAACGACGCGAGTATAGCCGCGCTTACTATCCTTATGCGTTGATTAAACATATTTTTAAATGGGCTTATTTTATTAGAACTTTTCTTATATCACATGCGCAAGCCGGATGCGCAGAACCCTTGAGGCCGTGAAAAAAACTAGGGGCGAGATAAACCCTGTATAGAGTGCCCCTTTTATAGCAACATCAAAAAATGGATAAAAGGGCCCAATTCCTCTTTGCGCTATCAAATTAATCCCAAAAACAAAGATAGCTACAAATATATACGAGCAAAGACC
>Ga0075115_10000546_pt1 | contig 18711 bp, 25 predicted proteins | sample AntAceMetag02UKH_FD_69785 | JGI IMG/M metagenome (GOLD analysis project Ga0075115, IMG submission 69785) | Saline lake microbial communities from Ace Lake, Antarctica - Antarctic Ace Lake Metagenome 02UKH | ecosystem: Environmental > Aquatic > Non-marine Saline and Alkaline > Saline | place... | reverse complement strand
CTTTCAAAATAATTTTGAAAGAACAACCTAGTAATCTTCTATACGATTTTCTTTTAGCATGATATATTTAAACAATATTACTGTGGTCTGGAGGATTACATGGAGCTTTTTCTTATTGGACTGGGTGCTGGTCTTATATTTTTTATAATTGCAATTATTAACAATCTCAGAATTCGCAGGAAACATAAAAAAGAGGTTTTAAAGATCAAATCTATTGTTACGCAAAAAATGGATATTGAATCTGATACCCTCTCACGGATGAGAGAAGAGATTGAGAGTCTTAAAAAACAGAATGAGAACCTTAGAATAAGTGTCCGCACATTATCTCAAAAACCAAACCGGCGTGAAGTTGCGAGACTCCAGGTTTATCAGAGATCAATTGAAATAATGTCATTAAGAGCACCTGGTTTTGCTCCAGCATGGCAGACTGCACTCTCTGATAGTGAAAAAGAGTATGATAAGATATTTTCCGGTTTGGAGCCGTTTGTAAGAAAGGTTGTCCCTTCAAAATTAATTGATTTATTTGATTTAACACCAAAAACAGTTCCGGAACTTGATACTGATACAAATACTGATACTGATAAACAAGAAGATTAACATGGAATCTTAAGGATTCAATATATATGAAAACACTTAAACGTTTCCTCTTAATGTGTATCTGTTCTGCAGCAATAATTACTTTTATTCCACAAAATTTGGGAGCTGAACAAATTGGAGAGCGGCCGATAATTCAGCAAGTGGATGATTTGTTTTTGCCAAACGAATTAAATGTACAACTTGCTTCCCTGTCTACACTTACTGTCGGAATCTCTTTAGCCTTACCTATTTTTCCTATTTCTGAATCACTATTAACCGGTGCGGTACCGGAAGTAAGTGCCTTGCTGCAATCTTCATACCAAACGGCAATGTATGCTGGTTCTCTGGGGTTGGTATATTTTTCAACAGAATTGATGAAAAATTTCTTTTCAAGGAGCCGCCCGTTTCCTATCGCAAGTGAAGATCCATATAAATCTTTTCCATCCCGTCATACCGCCCTATCTTTTGCAGCTGCTGCTTTTCAAGCTGTGTATGCAGCATACAATGACAACAGCGCAGGCATGGTAGTTTCTGTTAATGTAAGCAGCTGGAGTTTAGCAATTCTTACCGGCTATTTACGTGCAGCCTCGGGAGAACACTATATTACCGATGTTCTTGCTGGAGCAGTGATAGGATCACTGTTTGGAGCTGCCGGCGGAATTCTTGCATCCCTATAAAGAAACCTCACAAACTACTTGACTATATTGCCATATAGCCATATAGTATAATTATGAATGAACAACTACTTAAAACCTATCGTGAACAGGCTGCACTGCATAAACTACTTGCCAACGAATCCCGGCTTGCCATTATTGATAAACTAAATACCTGTGAAGCAAATGTAACCGAATTGACCAAAATTACTGGTTTAGATCAGTCTACAGTAAGTAAGCATCTCTCACTCTTGTATAATGCCGGACTTATTGATTACAGAAAATCTGGAAATCAGATTTTTTATAAACTTTTAACTTCATGCGTAATAGAAATGACTCAGTGTGCTCTACGTGTTTCAGCTGAAAGAGGCCGCTGTTCCGGTACGGTCTGTTCCGGTACGGAATAATATCCATGATAATTTTTACCTACTTTGCTGATTTCCTGATTTTTACTGTTTTGGGGTTGTCCGCTGATACAAAAATTGCCGATAGCCTGCATTTTTTCTTTGAAGATATTTCCAAAATCTTTGTCCTGCTCATAATACTGATATATCTTATTTCATTACTGCGGGCTGGCCTGCAGCCGGAACGGATTCGTAAATTCCTCTCAGGAAAAAAACGTGGTATCAGTTACTTTCTTGCATCTCTTTTTGGTGCAGTAACCCCTTTTTGTTCCTGCTCCAGCATTCCCCTTTTTATGGGGTTTACGCAGGCGGGTATCCCGCTTGGAATTACCATGGCATTTTTAATCACCTCTCCCATTGTAAATGAAATTGCACTTGTCTTACTGGGATCTCTTCTTGGGTGGAAATTTATGGTTCTCTATGCAGGTGTAGGAATTATTGCAGGGGTTCTGGGAGGTATCTTTATTGATCTTATTAAAGCTGATCGTTACTTAACTCCTTTCGCACAAAACATGCTTGGGAATAGTTCTGAAAACACAAAACATGATAATATTTCTTCTAAAATCAGCTTTTCAGAACGTAATACCTTTGCTTTAACCGAATTAAGAACAATTCTTAAACGTGTTTGGATATGGGTTTTTGCTGGTGTCGGTATAGGGGCATTATTTCATGGATTTGTTCCTGAGTCATTTATTTTAAACTATCTTGGAGCCGGGAAACTCTGGACAGTTCCTGCAGCTGTTGGTATTGGCATTCCACTCTATTCAAATGCTACAGGGATTATTCCAGTTGCAGAATCACTGCTGCAAAAAGGTCTTCCATTGGGCACAACACTGGCATTTATGATGAGTACTGTAGCAGCTAGTCTTCCCGAATTCATGATGCTTAAACAGGTAATGAAATTAAAATTACTACTCATATTTTTTGCAATGCTTTTATTCTTTTTCACCCTGACAGGATGGATATTCAATTTCTTTACAATTATATAAACGGAGGATTTCAATGCAAAATATTAAAATTTGGGGTTCAGGGTGTAAAAAGTGTCAAAAACTTTACCTGAATACTCTTGAAGCAATTACCGGCAAAGAGACAGATTATACAGTTGAAAAAATAACAGATATGGAATCAATTATTGCTGAAGGGATTATATCTACCCCCGTTCTTACCGTTGATGAAAAAAAAGTTATCACCGGACAGATCGCATCAATAAAAACGATACAAGAAATTCTTGGGATAGCGTAAACAATTATAGAAATAGGTTCCATCTGTGGTCACTTCTAAGCTTCGGGATCAGAGAAGCCGGCAAAGGAATAGTAATTGTCAGAGGAGAGATCTTTTCGTGTCCCTGTCAGTTGAGCTTTTCAAGCCATGAATATTTACCGGCGGTCGGTAAGTTGAGGGATACATTTTTCTACATTTTTTCGTTATATCGTATCCCTATACTGCTATTTTTAAGATCTTGCTGATCCCATAGGTAGATAAATCGACTCGGATTAAAGTCATTTTTGGATAATCTATGATATACTATGTTATATGGATAGCTTTCATGGTGATTATATTGAGTTATTTAAAAACAAAAGAATTAAATAAATGAGTAAGAAGGAAGATGAATTATATTTGCTTTATCAAATAACAATTGATTATATTAAATATTCAAAAAACCTGAAGTTTCCGAAAAGAATCAATCTGAAAATGATACAGGAAAGAGAACTAAGCTATATCATGAGTTATACAGCAAGAAATAAACATAACAGGGTGTATGCAGGGTTTATATGCAAACCCATAGAAAGCAATAATAAATCAGTGCCCTTATTAAACAAAAGGGGCAAATAAATTATGTTATCTTCACAATATCATGTGCAAACCTTGTACACGAGAGCTTTGTCGTGTACGCTATGTGTAAATATATGTACATGATGGTGGTAAAATGAATAATAAAACCAATAATGAATTACCTTTACTCCCTCCCAAAGAAAAATTAGAAACTATTGCAGTCTTGCGAAAAGCCATAAAAGCCAATACTGAATTGGCAAAACTCAATGGATATTGTTCAACAATCCCCAATGAAAATATTTTATTGAATGCAATAATACTAAAGGAAGCAAAAACCAGCTCAGAGATTGAAAATATAATCACTACTCATGATGAAATATATAAAGCATTATTAAAAAAAGATGGAAAATATGATTCAGAAACGAAAGAAGTATTAAATTATAGAGAAGCAATATGGCAGGGTTATAATTTAATTACAGAAACAAATATTCTGACCACAAAAACAATTGTTGAAATTCAAGAAACACTGGAAAAAAATAGAGCCGGAATAAGAAAATTACCCGGAACAAAATTAATGAATGATCAAACTGGAGAAGTAATATATACACCTCCAGATGATGAAAAAATTATAAGAGATTTATTAAGAAACCTTGAAGATTACATCAATATTGATGATGAGATAGATCCGCTAATAAAACTTGCAATAATTCATTATCAGTTTGAATCAATACATCCCTTTTATGATGGAAATGGTAGAACTGGAAGAATAATAAATGTTTTATATCTTGTTTTAAAAGGATTATTAAAATCTCCTATACTCTATTTAAGTAGTTATATAATTAAAAACAAAGGAAATTATTATAACTATCTGCAGAAAGTAAGAGATGAAAATGATTGGGAAAGCTGGGTAATGTTTATGCTGGAGGCTATTGAAAAAACATCTTTAGAAACATTATCTACTGTTAAATCAATTAGGGATTTGATGGAAGAAACAATCGAATACTGCAGAGAAAAAATGCCAAAAACAAGTTATTCTAAAGAATTAATAGAATTGTTATTTGTTCAACCTTATACAAAGATTGATTTCTTGGTAAATAACAATATTGCAGAGAGAAGAACTGCAAGTAAATATTTATCACAGCTGGAAGAAATTGGAGTATTAGAATCATTTAAATCCTGGAAAGAAAAAATATATGTAAATAAAAAATTGTATAAACTACTAAGAGGATCGGAAGATAATACTAAGGATTGATTCGACTTTAAAGGTCGAACTCAACGGCCTCGATCGTTTCCTCATGAGCGGCTTTCTTCTCTTTGAAGTCCTCAACAACTTCATGGATCTGCTCGACTGCGGCGATTTTTTCCCCATTGGATTTCGTTGCCAGGTTTTTAATGTCCGCAATTTCTGCCCAAGTTTTCTTGAGCTTTCTCCCTGCTGAGATCTGGGAGATCCCCCGTCCCATGAAGAAACCGAGAACCGTAAAGATCCCTGCTCCGATCCATTTCAATATTGTGAGGATCTTCATTTCTTTGCTCCTTTTGCAAAGTGATCGACGGCCGAGAATCCCAACAACCCGACCCCGAGGAGGGAGGTCGCCTCAGTTTGAATCGTCGCAACGTCAGCGACGACAGTAAAAAAAGAGAGCCCGATCAATACGATCTTAACCAATAATCCGGAGATCAAGATCACGCTACCGAGAGTTCTCTTGCTTGAGATTCCTCTTGAGGGATCTGACAGCATTGACTCAAGATTTCAGTGCAAATTGAAAATGAGACGGTGTGGCTGACGCAAGCACAATTGGTTGAACTATTTCACTCCAGCAAGGCAAATGTCAGCGAGCATATTAAGCATATCTTTGAAGAGTGTGAATTAGAGCAAAATTCTGTTGAGTTGACAAATATCATCGATGGGAATATTGTAAAACGATAATACTATCGATGGAGATTAAGTATGACAATAGTAACTATCTCCCCAAAATATCAAATAGTTATTCCCAAAGAAATAAGAAACAAATTTCACCTTATTCCCGGACAAAAAGTTCAAGTAATACCCTATGCTAATAGAATTGAAGTAATTCCGGAAAAGAAAATATCTGACATGCGGGGTTTTTTACGCGGTATAGATACATCAGTTGAAAGGGAGTCTGATAGATTATGAATATAGTTGATTCTTCTGAATAGCTTGAATTTCTTGCTGATGGTCCAAATGCAGACAAGTTTAGTAAACCTCTATCGAAGACAGATATCCTAATTGTACCTTCTATCAGTGTATTTGAAGTAATTAATTGATCTTAACCATACGCATACACCTATTCTAACTCAAAAAAAAGCTCCTAGCAGGAGCATTTTAATACCGAAGACGAGACTTGAACTCGTATAGCCATAACAGCCGGGGGATTTTAAGTCCCCTGTGTCTACCAATTCCACCACTTCGGCTCAGAAATAATATATAATCTGAGGGGATATAGTAACCATCTCCTCGAACTTGGTCAATAACTTTTCATGATATTCCAGTGCCTTCCCATGTTGTTTTAAGTATTATCAGCTAATTGCCTAAAATGTATAAAATCTTTAATCTAAAAACATGATTGAGCAAACCCTAACCCTAAACCCACCTACCGGATTAATTGATTCACATTTTCATTCAATGTATATTCAGGATAAGGGCATCAATATACAGCAGCACTTTAGTAACCTTTTTTCAAATGGATTTTTGGGTGGGCTGGATATTGGGGTAGAGCCGGAGGATACCGGAGCACGAAAAGCCTTACTGAACGAGTTCCCCCAAATACGGATTGCATCCGGATTATACCCAGGACTTGCTTCTGATATTGAGAAAGGAACTCCATTGCCTGAGTTTCTTGAGGTTTTAGAAAGTGATATTCGCACCTATGCTCCCTCTGCCGTTGGAGAAATTGGACTGGATTGGTACTGGGATTATGGTACAAGGAAAATTCAAAAAGATCTTGTATCGGCTCAAATAAACCTGGCAAACTCTTATAATCTTCCCATAGTAATTCACAACAGAGAAGCGGATGACGACCTTATTGCACTGCTTAAGAGCAATCAATGCAGTAACGGAGGTATAATTCATTGTTTTTCTTCAAACTGGGAAACTGCAAAGCAATTATTAGACCTCAATTATTATATCTCTTTTGCAGGAAATGTGACCTATAAAAATAATAATACCTTAAGAACCGTTATGGAAAAGATTCCTGGAACCAGGCTTCTTCTTGAAACAGACAGTCCTTATCTTTCGCCTGTACCACGCAGAGGGAAAATAAACACACCTGAGAATATGCCGTATATTTATAATACCGCAGCATCAGTTCGCAAGGAGCCAATCGAACTACTCATAAATCAGGTTAAAGAGAATTTTTTTACTATTATTCCGTAATGAGAAATTGAGGCAATTCATGGATTGTTAAAAAGATGAATCAGCGTAAAAGCCCTGCCCCAACCCGAATTCGGGGTCTTGCAATACCAAAATTCCACGGAATGAATTTAACATCAATTTCTGCTTCAGCAAAGATTTGTAGAGGATATACATTAAAAGCTGTTCCAAAAGTAAGGTGAAACAGAAAATCTTCAGCCAAAGTTGAAAATGTCTTAACCGCTGAAGCCGGGATACCCGGCATTATATAAAGACTTGTTCCCGGACCTGCATAGAAGGTCAGATCTCCATAAAACAGAGATGCCTGTATAAGACCATAGCCTGAGATGATAAACATATTTCCGGGAGTATTATGATAATTTCGGGTATTTACGGGAAGGTAATCTGCAGAAAGTTTCGCCCCAAAGATCCCCCTCCCACCAAGAATTCTGAGATCCAAACCACCATTAACCTGATAGATGGATGATCGATCAGGTTCAATTCCCACATGAAGTGATGTTGAATAATCCACTGCTGAAGTACTGAATAGTACACCTACCAATATGAATACAAATACGATGAGCTTCTTTGGTGAATGAACCATTAGATATCTCCTTACTCAACAACTACAAAATCCATCTGTCCGGTAATGACCATACCGTTTTCTGAAATATTCCTGATTTTATCAAAAACCCGCTCGAATACGACAGGAAGATTCTCCTTAATTGTACCAAAACTTTCATCATTTTTTTCAATTATCCACTCTGCCTGCTCACAAATCACGAACAAACCCAACTCTCTGGCCAGTTTTATTATATCTACTGTTTTTGAGCCTGCATAGACACCTAAAACTGATTTATCAGTAATACTCACTTTTAATGAGTCCAGAATTGCACGTAATTCTGATATAGAAACATTTTTAGCTATGGTGAATAGTGCTGACGCTTCAGCACCTGATGCTTCTACCCCCTGTGAAAATGATAAAGCATTGGATTCTCCTTTTTCATCATTTTCGATATAAATGAAAGCAGTACCCATGGATGAATAATTACCTCCAAACAGACCTGCATCGTACCATCCCTGTGTTCCGTTCCGCACAATTCTATAATAATTATCCTGCACATCAGCTTCAGATACCCAAAATACTATCTGTTCAACCGGAAACTTCCTGAGTAATGATATTACCGCATCTTCTGCACCGCCATCTTCGGCGTTATCAGTAACTACTAAATTAGATATCATAGGAGACAGTATAATCTGACTACCGTTCAGCAACGCTTTTTCAAGCTCAGGGGTAATTTTAGCAACGGTGTTTTCTCTATTATCTGTTATTGAATCATATTCCAGAATATTTAGGGAGTAGTTGTAGGATCCTGCTATAGTACGGATCTCTTTTTTTACCGCATTATTACTCAAAAACAGGTTGGAAAAAACGGGGTCTGCTACAAAATAAACCTTATCAGATGAACAGGAAAAACTTGAGAATAGAAAATATATTACAAGAATAAATAAAAGTGTATTGTTAAAATTTTTTAAGTTACGTATAAGTTTCACAAATTAAGTTTATCAATCTGATGCAAGGTGGTCAATGTCATCTTATCACATAAAACAACAGTGAAAATTAAGTTCAGACTTGACCAACAAGAGGGAATGCAGTAAGTTCAGTTTATAAATTTTACAAGGGGTACATAATGACATCCTATAAAGAATTAGGTCTCGTGAACACAATTGAAATGTTTAAAAAAGCAATAGACGGCGGTTATGCTGTCCCCGCTTACAACTTCAATAATATGGAGCAGCTTCAGGCTATAATACAAGCCTGTGTTGAAACAAAATCTCCGGTAATCCTTCAAGTATCAAAAGGTGCCAGAGATTATGCAAACATCAACCTTCTTAGAAATATGGCACGTGGTGCTGTTGAGTATGCAGAAGAGTTGGGCTATGAAATTCCCATAACACTGCATTTGGATCATGGAGATACATTTGAAACCTGTAAAGAGTGTATTGATAATGGATTCTCTTCGGTTATGATTGATGGTTCTCACCACTCTTATGATGATAATGTTGCTTTAACAAAGAAAGTTGTTGAATATGCACACAAGTTTGATGTAACGGTTGAGGGAGAACTTGGTGTTCTTGCTGGAATTGAGGATGATGTAATTGCTGAGGAATCAACCTATACCAGACCGGCAGAAGTTGAAGATTTTGTTTCAAAAACAGGCGTTGATTCTCTGGCAATTTCAATTGGAACCAGCCATGGGGCAAATAAATTCAAACCCGAACAATGTACAAAAAATGATGAGGGTGTCTTGATTCCACCTCCTCTGAAATTTGATATACTGGAAGAGATAGAGAAAAGACTTCCTGGATTCCCTATTGTTCTTCATGGGTCATCCTCCGTCCCTATGGAATATGTTAAAACAATAATTAAGTATGGTGGAGAATTAAAAGATTCAGTCGGTATTCCTGAAGAACAGTTAAGAAAAGCAGCTAAACTTGCCGTATGTAAAATTAATATTGATTCAGACGGCAGATTGGCTATGACAGCTGCTATCAGAGAGACTCTGGCAAATAAGCCAGGAGAATTTGATCCAAGAAAATATCTGGGTCCGGCAAGAGCTGAACTTAAAAAAATGTATGGAAGAAAAAATGTTGAGGTATTGGGCTCTGCTGGTAAAGCATAGTAGAGATATCTAGCTCTTTAACTGCTAAAACCTTTGACTCATTATGCTCTTCATGATATATTTTGCTATAATTTAATGGTGATTAAGACTCATACCGATAGTCTTGAGTTGAATTTCTATTATTTGTTTTGTTATGATGTTTTGTATAGTTAAAAACAGTAGGAGGAATATTGGCTGCAAAAAAACAAAGGATTAATAATCAAATCCGAATACCTGAGGTTCGGTTGATTGATGATAAGGGTGAACAACGCGGTGTTGTCCCAATACAGGAAGCACTGACCATTGCTGCTGACGCCGGGCTTGATCTGGTTGAAGTATCACCAAACGCGAATCCACCGGTTTGTAAAATTCTTGATTTCGGAAAATATAAGTACGAACAGGAAAAAAAGATGCGGGAAGCCAAGAAAAATCAGACGCAAATTAAGCTTAAAGAGATCCGCATGCAGCCTAAGATTGAGAAACATGATTTGCAATTTAAAACAAAACATGTTATTGAGTTTTTGTCTGAAGGAAATAAAGTAAAAGTTACTATCCGATTTAGAGGCCGGGAACTTGCACATACTGAATTAGGTCGAGTAGTACTGGAAAAAGTACTTGCACTTTTGGAAGAAAATGAGATAGGTTATACCCTCGATAGAAATCCGATAATGGAAGGGCGTTTTATGTCCATGATTGTCAGCCCTGCAAAAAATGTGAAAAAGCATTAATAGCTTTTTCACAGGTAGTAGAAGTACAAAAACATACTGATTACTATCTTTAATCTGTTAATTCATACTGCTTTGGGCAGTAATAAATATGTTGTTCCAGGGGAATTCTTGTTCCCTGAGAACGCAGAAGGAAAGGTACTATATGCCAAAAATGAAAACAAGAAAAGCTGCTGCGAAACGGTACAAGGTAACAAGCTCCGGTAAGGTTATGTACAAAAAGCAGGGCACAAGACACATTCTAACCAAGAAAACTACTAAACGGAAAAGAAACCTGCGACATTCAGGTGTGTTAAGTGACCCTGAAACAAAAAAAGCAAGAATTTTGCTGCCTTACAAGTTCTAAATTAAAGGAGAAACATAATGCCTCGAGCAGTAGACGGAACAAGACGAAAAGATAGAAGAAAAAAGATATTAAAGGAAGCTAAAGGTTTTTACGGAAGACGAAGTACTAACTTTCGTGCAGCAAAAGATGCAGTAACAAAAGCCGGACAATATGCTTATCGTGACAGAAAGAAGAAAAAGAGAGATTTTAGACGACTATGGATTACAAGAATCTCTGCAGCAGTACAATCTGAAGATTTAAACTATTCACAATTCATGTATGGTTTGAAAAAATTAAATATTGAAATTAATAGAAAAGCTCTTTCTAATATGGCTATTGAAGACAAAGATGCCTTCTCAGCAATAGTTGGACAGGCAAAAAAAGCTTTAGAGGTATAACATGTTAACATTAGATAAGGTTCAGCTACTTGAAGAAAGAATTAAAAAAGCTGTTACACTTATCCAGAAACTGCGTGATGAAAATGCTTCTATGCGTGAAGAATTGGAAATGCTGAAAATGCATAATGATGAGTTGAAAGATTTTGCCAAAAGCCTTGGTAATGATACAAAACTTATTGAAGAAACCATTACTAAAGCATTGAAAAATCTGAACGAAGTCGGCGAAGAGGTAACGAATGTTGATAACCCTTCATTCGTTGCCAATGCCGAATATGAGGAAGCAGATACATTTATTTCGCATGATGGTGCTACCGTTGAAGATATTGAACTTCCCGAAGATGATCCTGTTGATGATATGATCATCAATCTTGGACCAGAAGAAGATATCCCTCTCTATTAATTGACACAGCACCCGGGGGTTCCCGGCATGGATGAAAATGTTTTAAAAGTTACTGTTCTTGGAAGAAAGTTATCTGTAAAAACCGACGCTGCTCCTGAAGAGTTTGCGCAAACAATTAAAATGCTTGAAGAAAAAGCAGAAAATCTTCGGAAATCTTCCTTGGTAACTGACAACACTACTCTTAGTATTTTACTAAATCTCATTCTTGTTGACGAACTGAAAAAAATTACTGCTGAGCTTAATTCAATTAAACAAGTAGAATTAATTGAATCTGAAAAAGTCGAAAAGCTAACTTCTGATTTAATTAAGTTAATCAGTGAGCAAATTGATTGAGGAGTTATTCCTTATGTTAAATTTATGAGTTTAAAGCAAAAATGATATACCTGCAGTGTTCGAGAGAAATACAAGTCTCTTGGGTCAACCTTATTAGAAGGGACTTTATTATTTTGCTGTTGAATTGCTCCAACTTTGTTGGAACACGATGCAGTGAATAGAAGACCCACTTGGACAAATGAAGTTCAAGAGATTTAATTTCAAGCGGCACTGCGGGTTTTTTTATTTTTTAATATTACAAATAACAGGTCGAAAATATATGAAAATTGATACTATAACCAGTGAGCGTGTACAGGATCCTCTAAGAAATATTATATTTATTTCACTACCGGATGGAACTGAACGGGATATCGAAGGTTTTACGATAAATAGTAAACATCTTATTCCTGTTGAAGTACCGGAAGGTCAATCAGAATGGGATATGAAAGGTCTTTCCTGGGAAATGATTGTTTCAGCTATGCTGAAAATTTTTGCATACAATCCCGATCATGAAGATATTTCATATTATCGAAATTTTATATTTGCTGTACAACCAAATCTTGTCTCAGAGCTTACTAAAACTGGAATTATAAAAGCTAAATCAAAAAATTTTGATTTAGCAGAAGAGATTTTTCTCTCGTTAAATCATCTTGAACCCGAATCACCGGCAACACACCTTAATCTTGCACTCGTTTACGAGGAACAGGCAGCCCTCTTTGAAAAAACCGGGAGCCCTCTTGAGGAAGAGTATATTGAAAAGGCTTTCTCAGTATATATTGAAGGTATTCAACAACACCCAAATTCAGCAGATTTACATTTTTATGCTGGATACTTCTTTTTAAAAAATCGTAATTTAGCAAAAACACTTGAACATTTCGATACTTTTCTTACTATTGCACCCAATGATGAACGAAGTCAGCAGGTTAAAGAAATAATTGATAAAATAAGTATTCAGGATACCGATGATCAACTTTTCGCTGAAGCCTTTGACCTTATAAAACTCGGAAAAGAATCTACAGCAATTTCCAAAATAGATGAATTTCTTCTCAGAAATGCGACGGTATGGAATGCGTGGTTTCTTAAGGGTTGGGCATCAAGAAGAATCAGCGATTACAAAAATGGAAAACTGGCATTAGAAAAATGTCTTGTATATGAAAAAAACAATGTTGATGTTTATAATGAACTGGCTATCTGCTGTATGGAAATTGAAGAGTTTAAAGATGCTGAAACATATTTAAAGAGAGCACTATTGATTGAACCTGAGAATATTAAAATCATCTCTAATTTTGGTGTAATGAATATCAAAATGGGAAACTCTATCGAAGCACTTCGCTATTTTCATGCAGCATTAGAGTTTAACCCTGAAGATGAAGTAGCTGCCCAATATATAAAACTCATCGCTGAAGAGGCTTAATAAATGCACTCTTCGGTAACCTTTTTAACAAAAACTGCAGATCAAACTCTTGGATTAGGGGAGAAAATTGGGAACAGCTGTATTCCGGGATCGATTATCTCTCTTCGCGGTCCTTTAGGATCAGGAAAAACAGTATTTGCAAAAGGTATTGCCTTGGCTCTTAATATTGAAGATCCAATTACTAGTCCTACCTTTACCATTATTCAGGAGTATGACGGCAGCATCCCGATGATTCACATGGATCTTTACCGAATTGAAAGTATTGAAGAGTTTGAACTACTGGGGGCAGAAGAATTGCTTTTCAGCTCTAATGTTACTATTATTGAATGGAGTGAATTAATTGATAAGATACTACCTGAAAATACTATTAGAGTAGAAATATCTATACAGAAAGACTCGTCAAGATCTTTTATAATTTCAGGAGTAACTGTTTGAATATAATTGCTTTTGATACTGCATCTGAATATCTCGATATTGCACTGAGTATTGATCATAAAATTTTTGTTCAATATAAAAAGATCGGGTTGAACCACTCTGAATATCTCATCCCGAATATTAATGAATTATGTGACACTGCACATATTAAAATCCAGAATATGGATTTGATAATCTGTACAAGAGGACCAGGCTCTTTTACGGGATTAAGAGTCGGTATGTCTGCGGCAAAAGGCCTCGCCTATGGTCTTCAAAAGCCTCTTGTATCTGTTCCAACTTTGGATGTTTATGCTGATGTTACTCTGGAAAAACAGGAAGCAAGTGAAAACACCAGTGTTACAATACCGGTAATCGATGCAAGAAAAAAAAGGTTTTATTGTGCACTCTACTCAGGAAATGTGAAAATATCCGACCCACTGGATATTGCTGCCGAAGATTTGTTTGATACCTATCTTCGGAACTATCAGACGATATATTTTTCAGGCCCTGACGCAGAACTCCTGATAGCAAATTTACGTGCAACCAGACCGGAAATTAATAATTTTCATCTCTCTGTTCAACCGGTGGGATCAATTGCAGAGAAATTGCTGAACATGGGAATTCAATATTTTGCAGAATACGGATCTGATTCTGCTACGCAGGGTCCACTCTATATACGAAGCAGCACTTAATCGAAAAATTATGCGATTCCACTTTACTTTTTACTTATTTATTACGATATAATATATAGATATTTTATTACAATTTCGGAGGACTCATGAATTTGGATAAATTAGATGCTGATATTATAGTAATCGGCGGCGGAGCTGCTGGATTAACTGCTGCTCAATATGGTGCCAGGGCAAATCTCAAAACTTTACTCATTGAAGAGATGGCTCCTGGTGGACAGGCACTGGTTATTGATGATCTTGAAAATTATCCTGGATTCCCGGAAAAGCTTTCAGGTTTTGATTTTACACAACGTTTTACACAACAGGCACTAAATTTTGGTGCCGAAATACTTAATGCAACTGTTAATTCAGTTGAGAAAAAAGATGATGTTTTTATACTAAACACTTCTAAGGGTGAAAAACGCGCATATACTGTCATTTTAGCGACAGGGGCAAAACACAGGAAACTAAATATACCTGGTGAGAGTGAATTCACCGGTAAGGGCGTATCCTATTGCGCAACCTGTGACGGGCCTTTTTTTAGAGGAAAGAAAATGCTTGTTGTTGGTGGTGGAGATGCCGCCTGTGATGAAGCTATGTTTTTATCAAAACTCACTGATAAAGTTGTTTTAATACATCGAAGAGATCGTTTTAGAGCACAAAAATCACTTGTTGCAAAAGTTACACATAATAAAAATATTGAGATTCGGTTAAGTCATGAACTTCTGGAAATTTTCGGAGATGCTGAAGGAAGAAAAGTCTCCAAAATCTCACTGCTTAATAAAGCAGATGATGTAACATACAAAGAAGATTTTGATGCGGTATTTGTATTTGTTGGATCTATTCCTCAAAATTCACTGGCCGAACATGCCGAAAAAGATGAAGCTGGTTATGTTGTGACAGATCAGAATATGCAAACTAATGAGCCTGGATTCTTTGCTGTTGGAGATGTACGTGCTACCCCTTTTAGGCAACTTGTTGTAGCTGCAGGGGAAGGAGCTGTTGCCAGCCATCGGGCATCACACTATATTGATGGTTTAGGGGGACAGCAGTACATATAATCTTTTTCTATCATTAGCTTGACGCTGTTATCATTACATGGTCTAATTTAAGTATGCAAATATTTATGGTCTCAAGTGAAGCAGTTCCTTATGCAAAATCCGGTGGATTAGCTGATGTTGTCACAGCTTTAGCCCGTGAGTTAGTTATTAAAGGGCATGATGTTAAAATATTTATTCCTGAATATGGATTTATTCAGGATTCATCAATGGAAACGCTCCCCTGGAAAATACACGTTAAGTATGATGCTATTGATACCACTTTCAGAATAGCTAAAACTGTTCTACACAAAATCGAATTCCTGTTTTTACAGCATCCACTGTTTTCTGAACGTCAGGGGATCTATGGAGATCCAGGGGATCCTCCCTATTCAGATAACATGTACAGATTTACTCTGTTTAATTATGCTGCTTTTGAAATTTGCAGAAGGTTAGACTGGTATCCGGACGTTTTCCACTGCCATGACTGGCCAACAGGAATTCTTCCTGTTTTATTGAAAAACAGGAAAGATAAAATATTTAAAAAAGCTGTTAGTGTGATGACAATTCATAATCTGGGTTATCAGGGGAATTTTTCTAAACACGATGTTCATTTTACAAATCTAAAAGCTGATGATCTTATAACTGCACACAGCCGTATCTCCAGAGAGGCAAAAGAGATTAATTTTCTTGCTTCCGGCATTCAGCATGCAGATCAAATAACAACCGTTTCTAAAACATATGCATCAGAAATCCAAAGCCGTGAACAAGGCGCCGGATTAAATGACTTACTGACAAGACGAAATAAAGATTTGTCAGGAATTTTAAATGGTGTTGATTATACTGAATGGAACCCTGAAACTGATCAGTACCTACCCGTCCATTACTCCTCTACTGCTCAAAATAATAAAGATACTCTAAAGGCAGATCTGCAAAGACATATGAACCTGGAAGTAAATCCCGATATCCCAATCATTGGTATTGTCTCACGTTTAGCTGACCAAAAAGGATTTAGAGAGCTGTGCGGCGGGACTCCTACAGCACTTGAGAGGATACTGCAGGATTTTTCATTTCAGGTGATTATTGTGGGAACCGGTGATCCGGCAATTGAAAACTCATTAACTGAACTCTCTGCTAATTTTAACAATTTATCTATATCTATAACATTTAGTAATTATCTTGCTCATCTGGTAGAGGCTGGATCCGATTTTTTTCTTATGCCAAGCCGATATGAACCATGCGGACTTAATCAAATATACTCTTTACGGTATGGAACAATTCCAATTGTAAGAAAAACAGGCGGTTTAGCTGATACAGTAGAACCTTTTGCAGAGAATTTCTCTACGGGAACCGGTATTGTTTTTGAATTAATGTCAGGTGAGGCAATTTACCATGCAGTAGAACAAGCTGGCAATTTCTGGAATTCTTCACGAAATATGATTCAGGAGATCCGAAATCGTTGCATGAACATGCGGTTTGAGTGGGATTCACCAGCTTTATCCTATATTGAGATATACAATAAAGCACTAGCAAAGGAGGGGGGTTATGAACAATAGAATACTTGCAATCGTTCTTGGCGGGGGGAAAGGCACTCGTTTAATTCCACTGACAAAAGACCGTGCGAAACCCGCGGTACCCTTTGGGGGGAAGTACAGATTAATCGATATCCCTATATCAAACTGCATCAACAGTGATATTAAAAGGATTTATATCTTAACTCAGTTCAATTCAGCTTCTCTGCATAATCATATCTCTAATACATACATCTTTGATACATTCTCTCAGGGATTCGTAGAGGTTCTTGCGGCCGAACAAACTCCACAAAGTGAGGAGTGGTATCAGGGAACCGCAGATGCTGTCAGACAAAATATAAAACATTTTCATGACCAGCAGCCAAAATACTACATTATTCTGTCAGGAGATCAGTTATACCGAATGGATTATCGTGACATGCTGAAAACTCACATCGATAGTAATGCTGAATTAACAATCGCTACAAAAGCTATATCAAGAGTTCAAGCAACAGGTTTAGGAATAGTTGGAACAGATGAAACCGGCCGCATCACTTCATTTCTTGAAAAGCCGCCAATTGAAATGGATATTTCAGAATACAAAACACCCAAAAAAGTTCTTGAGGGAAACAGCAGCACAGCTCAACAAAATAATGGGAAAGAATATCTTGCATCGATGGGAATATATATTTTCAATGCCGATGCCATGGAAAAAGCACTTGATAATGATAAAACTGATTTTGGGAAAGAGATTATCCCGGAAACTTTACATGAAATGAGAGTTCAATCACATATTTTTAATGATTTTTGGGAAGATATTGGAACCATTAAATCTTTTTATGAAACAAACCTTAATCTAGCCTCCTTAACGCCGGACTTCAACTTCTATGATGAAAATATGCCGATATATACACACAGAAGGCATCTTCCAGCAACTAAAATTAATTATTGCAACATAAGTCAGTCATTAACGAGTGAAGGAAGTATTATTACAAATGCCTCTATTGTGAATTCGATTATTGGTGTCCGGACCTTTATTGAATCAGGAGTTAATCTTGATGGAGTTTACTGCATGGGTGCGAGCTATTATGAATCAGAAATAGAGAAAAAAAATAATAAAATAAAGGGGATTCCAAATATTGGAATTGGATTAGGTACCATAATTCGCAAAGCTATTATAGATCAGAATGCAAGAATTGGTGATGGCTGCCGTATTGGAATTGATTATATGGATCGAGTTGATGGTGTCTATGATTCCTATCATATATGTGACGGTATAATAGTAATACCTAAAAATGGAATAATTACCGACGGTACTGTCATTTGAGGCAATTTCCTGATGCTCTTCAAAAATCAGTTCTTCTTCGGGAGTATCTATTGTTACACGAAAAGGCATTAAAGCAGAACCGCTCCAGGAAAGAGAAAGTGAAATAATGCTATACCTAAAGTCGCAAAGCCAAGTATTTTTTTATTTTTATAATAGAATATCTGCACTTTACTAATTGGATCCGAATCAGCGAAAACATTTTCATTATCAGAAGAGTTTCCCTGTTCACCACCTGATTTTTTTTGTTTCCTTGCCAAATCAAAAGCAAAGAATACAGCAAGTGCAATTAGGTTTATTGCCGGGAGAAAATCTCCAATAACAACCGGACCTGGACTTATCGGGCTTATTAATTTTAAAATTCCTACCACAGCAGTAAGAACTATCAATACAATACTGAAGGTCTGACTTATTGTGTAAGTTTCTTTAATTCTGAGTAATATACTTACCTTTTCTCCATATTCATCCGCTAATAAAACAGCGGCTCCATACAGCATAAAAACCAGGGCCAAGACATAAAACTGTATCATTTCGTTCTCCAATTATTATTGATATAAGCTTAATCCAAAGACAGCTACAGGTCAAGTAATATCAAATAATACTAAATTTTTAACATCCTGTTTACAAAAACCAAACACCTATTACTTGAAAAAGATACACAATACCTTAGACAGAGAGGAAAACGGAAAAAGAAAAATGGAGACCGGAGACCGGAGACCGGAGGCAGGAGGCTGGAAG
>Ga0075115_10000537_pt1 | contig 18881 bp, 23 predicted proteins | sample AntAceMetag02UKH_FD_69785 | JGI IMG/M metagenome (GOLD analysis project Ga0075115, IMG submission 69785) | Saline lake microbial communities from Ace Lake, Antarctica - Antarctic Ace Lake Metagenome 02UKH | ecosystem: Environmental > Aquatic > Non-marine Saline and Alkaline > Saline | place... | reverse complement strand
TACTGCGATAAAAAGAGATGTAAAATATTATTTAGCGGTCCAGAAAAAGACCGGAGTAACAGCATTGACCGCCGCAACAGCAGCAACAGTCACGGGGACGGCTGATTTATCGTCTCCAATAAACCTCTCTGCAAAGTACCTCCTAAATATCGCAGACGGCGAAGATGGATCTTTTATAGAGGTAGATTGTAGGGGTGCTACTCCATCGGCAACAACAAGAGCTGAAATAATTTCAGCGTTAAATGCAGCATTAGGCAGGGTCGCTACGAGTGCCAGTACGGACTATATTAAATATACTGGCGAAAATGTTGGAGTATCAAGCTATTTCAAGTTTAGAAATCCTTCGACCAATCCGGACCTTGATGCCCTGGCCTTGATTTTCGGGCTTGCTGATGGCGGTCTCTATAAATATGAATATAGAGGAGTGGACGGATGGTTCAAACTTGCTGAAATAGATGTCGGAGCTGCCACGGCGGTCGTCACATCGGGATTGATCAGGAATGTAAACGAAAAGGATACCTGGGCCAATAGTGACGGGGATGATGTCATTGTAAGAAATCCATCGTCACAGGAACCATTAGAAATTTCAGATACAACCGATTCTACATCCAAGGATACAGGGTCAATTGTAACTGAGGGTGGTATCGGTGTAGAGAAAAGTGTTGTAACAGGCGGTAAAATAACCATAAAAGATACAACCGATTCTGCATCTAAGGATACAGGAGCTTTAATAATAGAGGGTGGTATCGGTGTAGAGAAAAGTATAAACATAGGCGGGACGTTAAAGGTTTCAAATGTTTCAGTTTCTGGATTTTCAGTCGATGATATTCCTATTTACACAAAAATCTTCGAAATTGGAGATTGGAATATGGATACCACAGGAACTTTAAATGTAGCACATGGTTTAGACTGGACAAAAATTAGAAGCGTGGATATAATTATAAGGGATGATGCTAACATTTTTCATTTCCCTATAAATTATGATGGTACATCAGCACGGGTCGGAGGATCATATTATATTTCTCCAACAAACATAGTATTGGTGAGGTTTAATTTGGCATATTTTGATGGTGCTGGGTTCTCATCAACACCTTATAATAGAGGGTGGGTGACAGTAAAGTATATATAAAAAGATATTTCCGATTGTCAATAAGAACAAAAATTATATATTTGCTGCAATTTTTATATATCAACATAATAATTTATTTCATATTGAATTCAAACCCAGCACTTATTGTTGTTATTTTGCCATGCCACCAATAAGGAGACGCTCTGAATTCTCTATAAAGCAAATAACCATTTACATCTATATGCGAATTCGTTGCAGAATTTGACGAGTGAGCACAATGATGTTTCGCATGAATGAAAAAATTATTATAAAAAAACTTTTGTTCTACGGAATAAATATTTTGAAAAGGGTTCCCGCTGGAACCATTATAATGTGCCCAAGTCAAATAACTTCCGCTTGTTTCAGAGGTTACTTGAAAGAATTTTAACCTGTAACCGATAGAAATTTCAGTAAAATAGATTGAGTCATTGGTCGCTGGGCCGATTTCGAATCGACCAAATGGCCCTGAATATGCAGTATTGATTATCGTGAGGATCAAGATTGCAACAAATAGTTTTTTCATGGTTTTGACTCCTTTTGAATAAAGGATATCCAATAGTCTTGTCAAAGTCAAGAGATTTTTTACTATTTGACAAAAAATAATCATAATGTAGGATAACGACAATAAGGTAAATTATGAAAAAAGCAATATTATTCTTAATCTTGATGTATTCAACGGCGGGGATGGCCTCTGTTTTTCAGACGGCAATCCAGCCCTACCAACCTGTTTATTTCGTCGCTGGGGACAAAGAGGACCAAGTAAAATTTCAGGTTTCTGCAAAGTACAGCCTGATATTTCCCTCTACGATAGGTCTCTACGCCGCATATACTCAAAAGGCATGGTGGAAATTATATGATGAATCGTCTCCATTCTATGAATTTAATCACGAGCCGGAGCTATTCTGGATATTTGAAAGCAAGAAAAATTTCATGAACCTGGACACGGGATACCTCGATTATTTCCAGGTTGCTCCGATATATCACAAGAGCAATGGCAGGGACGGCGAGGGTTCAAGGAGCATAAATTGTTATTACGCAAGGGCTCAATTCAGCGTCGGCGAGGTCTACAATTTTGGGATCGTTGCCAAGATATTCGGCTATTACAGCAAGGCCATTGAGAATAAAGACATCGAAAAATATCAGGGCTATGTCGAGGGTGAGGCATTTTTCCAATTAAAGAGCCGTGCAGTGGAATACTTCGACAAAGAAAAGATCTATGTCAAGGGTGGCGGGTCCATATCGGATCGAAAGGGATGGATCGAGGGCGGTATCAGGGTGAGAATAGTTACAACAGTCTTTCAGCCATTCTTTTTCGTACAGGCATACCATGGATATGCTGAAAAACTTATTGATTACAATAAGAAAGATACTGCAATCAGAGCAGGAATTACCTTCGAATAAAATTAAAAAAAAAGGATAAAATTATGAAGAATCAACCAAAAGGGCAACCGAAACGAGACGGATCAGGAAAAGGAGTGGGAGCGAATACCGGAAGAGGCGGCTGTCAACCTCCAAAAAACAAGAATAAACCGGTTGCACCAAAAAAGAAATAAATAAAAATTGCTAACAGAGGAATAATATGCGAGATATCCGGACCGTAAATATGGCCGCTGGCCAGAAAATAGAGAGCGATGAGGTTCTTAAACGTATCGGTGACATCTCATACCGAGACTTCGGGATACTCTCGAAATTATTCCTTTTCGACTCGGGGAAAGCAATTATAACCGGTTCAGGGTTCAGGGTCGAGGCATCTTCAGGGATGATTGTCAATGTTCCCTCGGGACTCACGATGCAAAGGACCTCTCATCTCAATGTTTTGCCCTGCCTCCAGTCGGTTGCTCAAACCGTTACTCTTGATGCAGCCACGGGCGTACCCAGGACGGACATGCTTGAGGGTCAGGTCATATCGGTCACTAATAAGGATGATTACGGAAATATAGCCTCTGTGGTCGCCTCTGGTGGAAGTGTATCATTCTCGAACGATCCAATCAAAAGAGATATTAAGTATTCTTTATCCGTACAGAGAAAGACGGGGAGCACCACGGCCACGGCGGGAACGGCTGGGAGTGTTACCGGACTGTCTGCGATAGCCTCGGTTGACCTTTCGTCCCGATATTTACTTAATCTCGCGGACGGCGAAGACGGATCTTTTGTTGAAGTGGATTGCAGGGGGGCGACTCCGGCAACAACCACGGTTGCAGAGGTCATTTCTAACATAAACGCTGCCATGGGAAGGACAATTGCCTCTAATAACGGATCTGACAAGCTCGCACTTATCGGGGATGGAGTAGGTAAAGAAAGTGTATTCACGATCAAGCCTCCGGCCTCCGATTACACCCTTGACTGCATATTCCTGTTACTCGGGATAAGCACTGGATCTTACAAGTTGACGTATGCAGGCACAAATGAGTGGTTCAAGCTCGCAGAGTTCGATATCGGGGCCTCCACGACCATAGTATCGTCCGGATTGATCAGAAATGTTGCACAAAAAAGCACATGGGCCAGCGGGGCAAGCGATATAATATTGTCCGGTCATCTTTTCAATACCTCGGGGGCGGTGGTTACAGAGTTAAATGCCGATAAGGTCGATGGAGCTGATGTTGAAACGGCATTGACAGATTCAACAACTAAGATACCAAGATCAGATGCAGTGGTCGAAGCTCTTGGGCATATCAATAGCAAAATCCTTAACGGTGCTATGCAAGTAGCACAGGAGCAGACGACAAAAGATTTCGCTGGAATACAAGGTGATTATATCTGTGATAATTTTCAATATGCCCAGTGGTTAAATGTTGGACACTGTACTGTCTCTCAAGACACGGAATCGCCAGATGGATTTTGTTACTCGACGAAAGTTGATGTTACACAAATAGACGCTGCGATAGCCAACAACGAATCATCAGCAATAAATTGCTATGTGGAAGGATTTGACTATGCAAGTATAAAAGATCAAACAGTCACATTCGGATTCGGTGTTCGTTCAAGTAAGACTGGAACTTTCTGTGTGGCTGTTAAAAATAATGGAGATGATAAAGCTTATGTGTCTGAGCAAACAATCGATGTCGCCAACATATGGGAATGGAAAACAATCACATTAACCCTTGATCAGTCAGGTGGAACAGAGGATTACACAAATGGGGCAGGATTGCAAATAGCTATTGTGTTGGCAAGTGGTACAGATTACGATACAACAGCGGACGCATGGCAGGATGGTAATTACTATTCAACAACCAATCAGGACAACTGGTTTGACCATGTGGACAATGATTTTTACATCACAGGTGTCAGGATGAATCTTGGTAGTACTCTACTACCTTTTCAGCATAGAAAATACAGTGATGTTTTAGCAGATTGTCAAAGGTATTTATATATCCAGAAAATTGCTTCACAGCGTACCTTCGCACAGGGAAGGGCCTATGCGGCAACGACGGGTTCATTCGGTATAAGTTTACCAGTACCCATGAGAATTAACACAATGATATTAACATACTCCACTATAGGCAACTTTTATGCGGTTAGTAATAATGGATGGGGTACGTATGCATTATCAGCATTATCTCGCGCAGCATCTTTTGAGAATTATGTTCGTTTTGCTTTCACATGTGCTACAGGATTGACACAAGGGCATGGAACTGAAATTGGTAGTGCTGCTGCTGGAGCATATATTATGCTTGACGCAAGATTCTAATAGGAGAATTAAAATGAAATATAAATATTACATAACAATAGATGAAGATAATAATGTCATAGACTCATTTACGACAGGATTCAGACCACCTGAGGCCGGTGACATCATGATTGAAGAGAATAAATCTGAAAGATGTTGGTCATTGTCCTTGCGAGATGAAGTAACCGGACAATATCGGTTAGTCCGTGATGAATCAGATCCCAGAGGTTATAGAGAAAAAACTGAAGCTGAGATAATGACGCCTGAAGTTGTTGCGGAGATTGAGCAGAATCAGAAGCTGAATAATATTAGAGGGTATACACTGTTTCTGTTTAAAGCATTATCACAGCTAATCACAAAACTACTCGCAGACGGTGTAATATCAGCAGAAGATTTTGACGCAGATACACGGGCAGAGTACATTGCAATCAAGGCACTTGTAAAATCACTCGATAAATAAATAAAAAAGCCCCTCCGATTGGAAGGGCTTTTTTAATACTATTTCTCCCAGGGCCTCTTTGCCGTGGTGTCCCCATTGGGTGCAGCCGGCGCAGGGGTCCCAGCGACGGGATTTGTCGGAGCAGTTACAGCCGGTTGACCACTATCATTAAGCGGAAGGTGCTTTTTGATGTAATTTTTCAAGCCATACTGTCCCTCGTCTTTCACAATTACCTCAATTTTCATCGGAGTATTGTGAAGCTGCGAGGAGTCCTGAACCATACCAGTCATTCCGACCGCTATTCCTATTGAATTAAGGCTTCTACGGCCAATTTGAGCAGCTTGCTCACTGGTGTGATTGATGTTAAGGTTTTCAAAGATTTTTCGGCCCTTGAAAGGACCCTCATCAATCAACTCATAGGTCAATTTGAGTATTTGGCCGGTTCCCTTACTGTTATCAACCAGGGTTGATTCAGTGATTGCAGCGACATAAGAATCCGCTGGGACCGGCTCGAACGTCTGCTCCGGCTCATTGGGATTTACTTGGTATCCGAGTTCTGCCATATTATTTGTCTCCTGTTGTTTTTTCGTCTACGGTCTCTGTGAGCATCCACTCCATTATGTCCTGGCAGTGCTCAAGTGATACGATTGCATCCCCGAGCCCGAAGCTATTGCCATTTATCATTGCAGGGTTGTCCCCGCATAGGTGAAGGACCCGATTTTTTGAAGGGAGTGCCTTGCCTTTTTTCGCAGTGGCCCCGACTTTCTCGGTCTTGACAAAGATCTCTTTGTCATAGAATGCTATGATGTCGGCCCACTCCTCAAGGACCGCGAGAGATGATTTGTCAATTTTCATAACATACTTCTCATAAGGGTCCCTGTCCGGTGGGTTGATGGTGATTGTATGCGAGTGAGCAACCAGCACAACATCCAGACCTTCTGCTCTCAGTACATCGCAATTAGCAAGAAACCTTTTCCATTCCGCAGGGGCAAGAAATTTCAGGCCCTTTTGAAATGCGGTTTCCTTGCAATGGTCGTCATTGATGCTGTGAGCGATTGCTCCTCCGGTGCCCTCCAGCTTTTCATTGACTCTCTCAATGGCTCGCTTGTGGATGATCGGTTCGAGCCAATCGAGAGTATCAACAATTGCCCTTTTGTAAGTGTGTTTCCCTTTCGAGTCCAGAAGGAATTCAAAGATTTCCATGATATCCCCTACGGACTCGACGACGGGGGTTTTGTCGCACTTGATATGTGCAACACGGTCTTCTGTAGGGATCATAAGAGCATCCCGAGTACTGCCCGCCAAAGTCGATTTCCCGAGTTTTGGTGGACCATAAAGAATTATTTTACGAGGCATTTTTTTAACGCCTTTTTGAATTTTACTTAAACTGAATGCCATGTATTGCCTCCTTAAATTTTTTCAACTTTGATAGTCGATTTGTTATCCTTGATAGTCACACAATCGCTGACGATTTTGTAAATATCTTGGTTGTGTTCTTTCAAGTAGTCGAAGCCTTTTGTGTCCAGCCCGAATACTACCTTTTCGGGCCTGAGATCCACGGGAACATTTTTTCGGGCCTCAATCCATGCATCCTGGTCGAGAGAGATCTTGGTATTTTTCTTGACATTGATTGAAAACCCGAGATCGACTTCTTTAATCGTCTGAGATTTCCCTTCAATTTTACCGTAGATTTCGTCAAGGCTGTTTTCAATTTTTACTCTTTCGGCCTTCGCCTTGTTCTCGGCTTTTTTGAATTTCATCCAATCTTTAAAGAGTTTTGTCTTATCGTCGTCAGTCATTCCGGTTTCGCCTCCGGTTTCGTGTACACGTTAAGCCCGATCTTTACGGCAGGGTTCTCGGGTGCCCCTACGTTGCCAGCCGTGGATGCTATTACGATAGTTTTGCCTGAGTTTGAAGGTCCATATCTCTTCGATATATCGACCTTAATCGTCAGAATGTTACCATCGATGCTCATGTCACAATTTGTCATGATTTTTTAATCTCCTTTCTTTTAAATTGTGAAAGCCCCAGGTCGAATATCTTTTGGTATCCAATCTGGAACGAATCGATCCCACGATCCATAATCGCCGCTTTTACGTTGCGTTTATAGTCCATACTACATGGGATCGTAATGCTTTTATCGTTCTCTGCCAAAATTAGCCTCCTCTGATTGATTTCTTGACTATTGAGTCATACAATGAAATCATTGAGACTGTCAAGCAGGTTTTTTTATTATCCTGAAAAAATATTTATATAAAAATATCTTGACAGAGGGGTATCCCTTGTGGTATGCCCAATAACATCAAATAACTAAACCGGAGGGATGTCATGAAACAGGCCAGAATCGAAATAAGGATCAAGAATAAAATCTTACATGATTCGATTTATAAGAACTACAAAAGTGCTGCGGAGTTTTCAGTGGTGATTGGAATGTCCGAAGCCATAGTTAGTGCCTTTCTGAACTTGAAAAGAAGCCCCTGGATCATATTAAAAGATGGCAGCCTGAAAATCTCAGAACATGCTCAGAAAATAGCGGATCACTTCTATATTGATGTGGAAGAGCTATTCCCAGAAAAGCTGTATACTATCAAGAACAACAAGATTGTAATAGAGAAAGAAATAGACTCAATCCCGATGAATGGTAGGCTTTTAATAGAGAGCCAAAGCCCAGAGGCCCAGGTAATGAATGGCGAATGCCGAAAGACACTAGATCTTGTGATCGGACAGCTTACAGAGAGAGAACAGAGAATAATAAGAGGGAGTTTCTTCGAGGATAAATCACTGTCTGAGCTTGGAGAAGAGTTTAATGTTACGGCAGAACGAATTCGACAAGAGCAAAAAAGAGCCTTACGAAGATTGAGGCACCCGTCAAGATCCATAAAATTAAACGACTTTTACTATACAGATAGACATGAAGGACCAACAAGGATAATTATTAAAAAGGAACTGTAAGAAAATTAAACTGGAGGGCAGAATGAAAAAAGATGTTAAAGATGATCTCGAAAGGAACTTAGATTTCAGCGGCGTCGCCAATCCGACAATACACATAGGCAATTGTCGAATGGGTGGTCGAACAGGTGTAGAGATGAAGGAAATGTATTTAAAAATTGACGAACTTCTAAATGAGTACGGATTTGAAATTGAACGCATTGGCAATAGCCTCTACTTTGCAAGGCTCGAAAAAGAGTCTGAATTCGTACATGCCCTGCGAAAAATTACAAGGGATTGAGGGTGATGAGATGACACAAGTGAACTGCCAAGATGATGACTGCAAATATAATGAAGCAGGGATTTACGTAAAAGATCCTCTCTCAATTGTGATTGGAGAATATCACGAGTGTGATGACTTCGAGTGCGAAGAGGATGAAGAGCAGAGCTCTGAATTGTCGGCCCAAAAATACTCCTATCAGGCCCTATTTCATGATAAATAAAAAAATACAAAATATGAGTTACGTTTCAAAAGGGCTAAAAACACTCTTTTCAGGCCGTTTCAGAGCCTCACAGAGGCCCCGTGTGAGCACTTCATGGCCTCAGGGCGTCAAGTCGCAGAAATACTAATATAATAGCATAGAGGGCCTTAAATGAGCAAAAAACTAAAAAATGGAGAGAATAATGATAACATCAAGCGGAGTAACATGTGATGTATGTGGCAAATACATTCTTCCGATAGGGGATAATACAATAAATGAATTCAAAATTTTCGGGATAGACGGCATATTGCATTCAGATAATTCATGTAAGGAAAGATTAGAAGATGCCGTTAATAAGAAGGATTATAATCTTCTGCCTGAAGGCCCGTTGAAAGAGGTCTTTAAAGATCAAAACCAAGAGTAAAAAACTAAAACCGGAATGCGAAATAAGCGGGGGCACTAATTTAATAAGATCAACAGGAGGCAATATGCCAGAAGAGAAAGAAGACATGAATGAACCACGTGAAGCAGAACAAACAACAGGTTTAACTTTTTCGGTTGCATTACGCAGAGTTAAACATGGATCGGCAATTCAACGCTCGGGATGGAACGGGAAAGGGATGTATCTTTATAAGGCAAAATGCCAGCTTCCATTCCCGCCTCTCGATGATGGGACCGTATGGAAATCCGATGCCTTTGGAGAAAGTGAATTCATTGTAATGAGAACAGCAGATGGTAAATTGATTCCGTGGTTGGCCAGTCAATCTGATATATTAGCAAACGATTGGGCCATTATGACGGAATAGCATAGCATAGTGCCCCCGCTTATTTCACATGGGTTAAAAACTAAACCGGAGGGAATAATGGAAGACAACAAAGCAAAAAAGGCTTATGCCGAAATTCTGGAGCTCATGAAAGAACATGAAGATGTTTGCATCTTCGATGTAAGTGATTTAGAGAGACAAGCTGAAAATCATTTATTTGGCATAAAGTTAAGGGAAAAACACGGATTCGATATCGAACCAAAAGATATCCGCTCTACCGATTGGGTTAATCTCAGAGGCCCTATGTCCGTCGGGATATGGGGTGAAAAATACCACAGAACAATATCGTTTTCTGACGATGGCAGACAACCAGTCGATGAATTATTATTACAGATCAGTTTCTCGACTGGTGCTTACATCTTCGGAAATGATTACCCAAAAGAGCTGTTCCAACTATTCTTTGATGAGCTGGTATCCTATAGCCCAAAATATAAGGATACTGCGAATAAAAGCCTTTATTATTCAATGGATAATGCGTCAAAAATTCACAACGAATATGATTCTATCATTAAAAAATATCATGAGCTGAATGAAGAAGATTTCAAGCAACGGAAAATCAAAAGGATGGAAGCCGAGCTCGAAGAATTGAAGGGAAAAAAAGATTGAACATATACTGTTCCATGATAGGATAAACGAAATAATTCAAGAGTAGGAACGGTATGATGGAATTGGAAAGTGAAAAGTGCTATTTATGCAACACAATACTCGAAGACGTATCAACAAAGGATCGTGACATATTCAGATGCCCCAAATGTTCATGGTCCCAGGGAAAAAGAAAATCGGAGGGAACGAATGAAAGCAATACTGTCATTAGTGAACATGGTCCTGTACCCATTCAATCGGAGGGTGATGAGGATAAAAACGTACAGCAAAAAGAATGAGCGTTTCGGCGGGTCATTTAGCCCGAGGCTCTACATCGGTATACCAGCCACAAAATCAAAAACCACATATATAATGAGGACGGCAAGATAATGGCACAAATAGATGTAGCAATCTACGACCAGACGCTCCATGAGGTAGATAAGGCTCTGGAGCGTATCAAGGCAATGGAATCACCACGGCATTACCTCGGGATGTCTGCAATCGGGCACGAGTGCCCGAGAAACCTCTTCTATTCCTTCAGGAATGTTGCTCCCAATGTTATAGACGGTGCAGGGGCCAAGAGAATCGAGGACGGGCACACACAAGAGCCTATTATGGCCGACCGGTTACGGCTCCTCCCATATATAGAGCTGCACACCATGGACCCCGATAAACCGGACAGACAGATAGGATTTCAACTATTACTCGGTCACTTCAGGGGGCATTGCGACGGAATCATTCGGGGCATAATAGAGAGCCCGAAAACATGGCATGTCTGGGAACACAAGAGTGTCAACGAAAAGTCTTTCAATAAATTGGTTAAGCTCAGACAGACAGTCGGAGAGAAAAAGGCCCTCATGGAGTGGAATGTAGTGTATTTCGATCAGGCCCAGATATATATGCATGAGGCCGGATTGACTCGGCACTATCTCACGGTCACGACCCCTGGGGGACGAGATTACACGTCAATCCGGACCGAGTATAGCAAGAGTTATGCAGAGGCAATTATTGAAAAGGCCCAAGGCATAATATTTGACAATTGGGTCCTCCCCGAGGGCATCAGCGATAAGCGGGAATTTTTCAAGTGTAAGTGGTGCCAGTTCCAAGGCCATTGCCATGACGGGGACATCCCTCTCGTGCATTGTAAAACATGTCGGTACTCTGAGCCGGTCAAAGACGGGAAAAGAAAATGCACCTTCAAGGATGAATTGATAGACGACGGGATGCTCAATGTAGGGTGTGACCGACATATATTCAATCCGGCTCTCATTCAGGCGAAATTGATTGAACACCAAGAGGATGGCTGCCTCTACCATATCGAGACCGCTGATATCTTTTTCGTAAACGCCAATATAGTAGGGTTTCCGGACCTGAAAGGCCGTTGCGATGCGATTTACACGAGTCAAGACCTGAAGGAAAAAATAAAATCAATCTCAAACATCACCAAAGAAACCGTTAAACTCCAAGGGGATTTCAAGGGAGAGGTAGTTGACGACCCCGAAAAGAGATGGAACAAAACATCAAAATTTAAAGACGTATAATAGAGGAAACATGGACCAAAAAAGAGCCATAAAACTTGCACTACAGGGCCATAACGTATTCTTGACAGGGAATGCAGGCACAGGTAAAACCTATGCCCTGAACGAAATCATAGATGCACTCAAGGTCAAGGGCCTGAATGTCGCAACCACGGCCAGCACTGGCATAGCCTCGACCCATATCAATGGGTCCACGATCCATTCATGGGCCGGTATCGGTATAAAGGAAAAGCTCGCAGAGGACGATTTATTTAAGTTGTTGCATAACAAATTTTCTTTCGCCAGGATATATTACGCCGATACCCTCATAATTGATGAAATATCAATGCTCCATGACTTCAGGTTTGACCTCGTGGAGAGGGTGTGCCGGTTCATAAAGGACCGACATAAGGTATTTGGGGGGATGCAAGTCATTGTAAGCGGGGATTTTTTCCAATTACCTCCCGTGACCAAGGGGTCGGACCAGAAACATTATTGTTTCGATGCGATGTCATGGAACGACCTGAATTTCAAGGTCTGCTATTTGGAGAAAATCTACAGGCAGCAGGACCCTGAATTCATCGATCTATTGAACAGTATCAGGAAAAATGAGGTTACTCGGGACCATAGAAAGATCCTTGACGGACTGCGAAATAACTTCGAAAATTTTGATATTGCAACGAATCTATTCTGCAAAAATATCAACGTGGATGCCCTGAATAAGATGGCCCTGAACAAAATTAACGACGAGGCCCATATCCGTTACGCAGACACCTCCGGTATAGATTTCAAGGTAGAAATACTCAAAAAGAATTGTATTACTCCGAGCATTCTTGAACTAAAAGTCGGTGCCCAGGTGATGATAACGGCCAATATCAATGTCAGGGACAACATCGTGAATGGTACCATTGGAACAATTGTCGAGATGGGGACCCACGAAATAAGTGTAGAGATCAGAAGCAGTGGCCGGATAGTGCCGGTAAAAAGGCACGACTGGAAACTGACAGAGTATGATGAGAAAACCGAACAGGATAAAGAGGTTGCGAAGTTCAAGCAATTCCCTCTGAAGCTGGCATGGGCTCTCACTATTCACAAGTCCCAGGGGGCAACATTCGAGAATATAAATCTTGACCTCCGAGACGTATTCGAGATAAATATGGGTTACGTCGCACTATCTCGTGGCACCTCACTGGAAGGGATATACCTTGAGGGATACAACCCTCTCTCAATAATAGTGGACAATTATGTCCTTGAAAAGGACGATGAATTCAGGGAAATTTCAAAGGGACTGGAGGATTGATGCTAAAACCGAGATACTACCAACAGGACGCCTTCGATGCATTCTTTGAGTATGTAGAGAATAACCATGGCAAGCATCCCCTGATAGCCCTTCCTACGGGGTGTGTGTCATGGGACACTATTATAAATGAAAACAGATGTACGATAGGAAGGAAGAAGCGAATAGATAAAATATTTAAAGCATTCAATGGGTTAAATCGTAATCGTAAGTACAATTACGATAAAACCCGTAAAACTTTTGTCAGATCATTTAATGGAAAAACGATCCAATTAAACGAAGTTGATTTCGTTACTTACAGCGGGGTTAAAGAACTGTTCCATCTTATATTGGATAATGGGAAGGGGATTAAGGCGACACCAGACCATAAGATAATGACAAAAGATGGGTGGAAAAGAATGGATAAACTTTCCACGGATGATTATGTGATGTGTGACATTTTGCGTCCGAAAAAATCTTCGGAAGGATCTAAGGTCAGCAGATACAAGGGGGATCTCTTCAAATGCAACCTATGGTTTCACCCTTTCGCAAGTAGGGTCAAGACGAAAAAGGATAAGAGGGGGTACTCCCTACGGATCGAAATTCACAGATTTATTTACGAAGCTGCATTAAATGATTTGTCGGTAAAAGAGTATGCAGAAATAATTCGGAGAGACGAGGAAAAATCTAAAAATCTTTTGTTCGTAGACCCGAAAATTTTTGATATTCACCATGTAGACGGGAATCCATACAACAATGACCCGTCCAACTTAATTAAGCTAAAGAAAAGAGAACATCGCCAATTACATTCTAAAACTCAAAAGTTTAATTTCGGTCAAGGTCTGCCAGAATATTCTAAAGTGAAATCTATATCTCCTCATGGGAAAGACCACACTTATGATATCGGGTGCTACAAGGATCATAATTTTGTTGCTAATGGAATAGTGGTTCATAACAGTGGAAAGAGTCTTGTCATTGCAATGATAATCAAAGAGATACTGAAGAGTGATCACACTCGGGTCCTCATGCTCACTCACCAAAAGGAGCTGATTAAACAAAATTATATCGAGCTCGTGGACAATTTCTCAGATCAGCTCCTTGACATCGGGATATATAGTGCCGGTCTCAATTGCAGGGACACTAAAAATCGCATTCTCTTTGCAGGGATACAATCAGTCCATGGGAAAGCCTGGGAGCTGGGATGGTTCGATGTCATTTTAATCGACGAGGCCCACAGAATACCGGCAACCAAAACAGGTACTTATCGTAAATTCTTCGATGACATGTTCAGGATAAACCCCAACGTAGTAATTGCCGGATTGAGTGCAACAGTATACCGCATGAAAACGGGGATGCTCTGCGAGGGGGACGAGAAGATATTTGACGACGTGTGCCATAACACTATAATTCCTGAATTGATAGACCCCAACCATTTCAGAAACAGAGACAAAAAGCAGTATCTCTGCAATATTATTTCGAAGAATGGAGTGACCAAGGCCGACATGTCGGAGGTTCATGTCCGTGGTGGTGAGTACGTCAAGGGAGAGATGCAACAGGCATATATTGAGGAGGGACTGGTTCCAGCATCCGTTAAAGAGATCCGAGAATATGCCCCCGATAGGAAAAAAATATTGGTTTTCACCACGGGTATTCTTCATTGCGAGATGGTGTCCGAGGAGCTGAATAAACAGGGACTAAGTGCAAGATTCATCCACTCAAAGATGAAAAAGACCGAAGTGGAGAAAAATATCCAAGAATTCAAGGATGGATTGTTTAATTGTCTTGTGAATATCGACATGGTGACAACGGGATTTAATGAGAAAGGCATCGATTGCGTTGCATTGTTGCGGTCAACCAAGAGCCCAGGGCTGTATTATCAGATAGTAGGCAGGGGTTTCCGGCTGCATCCGGACAAAACGGACTGCCTTGTCCTCGATTTCGGGGGAAATATCCTCTTCCATGGGCCTGTTGACAAAATAGAGATACGAAAAAACAAAACTACCGGAAAGTCGGAGGTCGTTACCTCTCCTCAAAAAGAGTGTGTTTCCTGTGGCAATTTGATGCCATTGGGTGCCGCGGTATGTCCCGAGTGTGGGTATGAGATGCCAAGGGAAATAACCCATGACACCGTTGCCAGCGATGCCGACATATTGAGCAAGTGGCAGCCTCCTCTGGAGGCAGAGGTCGAAAATGTAGTATATGCGAGGCATAAAAAGGCGGGGAAACCGGATTCCATGAGGGTTGACTATTATACGAGCCCATATACCAGTTATTCCGAGTGGATATGCCTGAACCACGGTGGATTCGCACGAGAAAAGGCCCTGCAATGGATAAAAACGAGGTCGGCGGTGCCGGTCAATTCCGTAGATGAGGCCCTCGAAAAATTTAAGGCTTTCAGGGTTCCGAGTAAAATTACCATTGACATGAATGCCAAATTCACTACAATTAAGGGATACTATTTTTCGTCAGATCCTGGGGACGACCCAGACTCATCTCTGAATATGATTGATGCCATGACGCTCAAGAATAAGGCAGAAGAGGCCAAGATCCTTTCGATTGAGAAAAAAGAAAGTAGTGACGACAAACTAATGAGGTTTTTTGGATGACAAAAGAAACCAAAGAAGTCCAGATATACGATACCAATAACGCCGTTGAAATCAAAAAGGCTGCATGGAATTCTCTGTCAAAGGAGTCTCAGAAATCCTACCAGATAGACTACCGGCTCTTTTTTGAATTCGTGAATAAGGACCTCCGAGAGGTCGTGCCCTCTGACATATTGGCGTATGTCAATCACCTCAAGGAGAATGGATACAAGAACAGCTCAATAAACCGGAAAATCGCCAGCCTGTCAAAGATGTTCAGGGTTGCCAGGATGGCAGGGGATATCCAGTCCAATCCGGTAGAGGTCCTCAAGGAATTCAAGAATATTGTCATGAAAACCTCGAAAGAGGTCCACATATCCCTGTCCCTCGCGGACATTCGGAGGGCCATAAAGCCACGGAAAAAGGACACGATTAAGGACCAGCGAATAACAATGATCATCCGGACCCTAACCACGACAGGTCTCAGGATAAGTGAATTGACTGGCATTAAGAACAAAGACTTCTCTGACCATAACAAGTCAAATAAAAAGATCAGAATCGTAGGTAAGGGCGATAAAGAGCGGTTTATCTTCATGGGAAACGGCTTTTTAAGAGAAATAAGGAAAATTTATCCAATCGGGGAAGGGGTCGAATACCTGTTCCATACCTCAAAAGGGACTCGGTACAGCCGGAATCATCTCTATTACAAGATTCGAGATTTTTTCGAAATCAGGATAAAGAAAAAAGTCCATCCCCACATGCTACGGCATTTTTTCGCAACACACAAAATAAATACTGAGAAGCGGGACATCAAGGCCGTAAGCCTTTTTTTGGGTCATAGTAGTGTAAAAACCACACTTGATGCATACGTCGATACCTCACTAAGCGCAGAAGATGCGAAGATTAAAATATGATAAAAAGATTCTGCCGTAAACTCGGGAGGGACATGGATGCAAACGAGTGCTATGAATGTTACCTGAATTATCAGGCGTTCGCGATGGCGAGTGCCTGCGTTAAGTTAAATATGGATGAGGAGAAACAAGAAGATGAAGAAAGTACAATGCGAACAATATAGTAGAGTGGTCGGATATTTCAGACCCGTAACGGAGTGGAATCCTGGCAAGCGGGCAGAATTCGAGGACAGAAAAGAGTATGTCATTAAAAAAGAAGCCCCTGTATAAATGCAAGCATTGCGGGTCCGTTGTAGAGAGGGATTCAGTGAAGATGTGGATAAGATCCTATTGCGACAGGAAAGGTCGTTACACACGACTTTGGAGAGTAAAAAAAATATCTAAAGCAATTCAGACAGGCTAACGATATTATAAAAGCAAGGATGCAAAATGAGCCCACGGATGAGCACATTAAAAACGAGGATTTTATGAAAAAACGATGTGTGCTTTGCAACACCAAGATTACCGCTGGAAATAATGGCTTTTCGGACATGCTGAACAATGAGGAACGTAAAAGGCTCATGGGACTCAATAAGACACAAACAGTGTGCCTGGAATGCAAATTTATTGCTCTTGCACTCGCTGTAATTTCACCCTTTTAATCAGCTATTCAAAAAAAATACAGTTTTGTCAAAAAAATAACTTGACAAGACTGTATTTTTTGTCGTTTAATTCGGACTGAACTAAAAAAAATGAGGATTGAGATATGACAAAAAAAATTCTATGGTTCGATACCGAGACAACCGGTTTGGACCCAACAAGACACAGTATCATAGAGATAGCAGGGATCGTGGACATCGATGGACAGATAAAGGAAGGATTCTGTTTTCATTGCAAGCCTCACCCTGAATTCGCTATTGACGACGAGGCCCTGAAAATCCACGGGTATTCGAGAGAAGCCATGGGTAAATTTTCAGAGATGGATACCATCTATAAAAAATTATTGATGACTTTCGGGGGACATATAGACAAGTTCGACAAGAACGACAAGTTTATTGTCGCCGGTCAAAACATCAAATTTGACATCGATATGCTCTCCCATTTTTTCATGAGAATGGAGGACCCATACCTCGGGTCTTGGATAAACTTCATGTCGAGGATCGAGCTCTATGATATCACGAATGCCCTTAGATCACTCGGGTTCATAAATCCTGAGTCGTGCTCCTTGGGAGACATCTGTAAGTACTTCGAGATAGATATAGAGGCCCACAGTGCCCAATCGGACATATACGCAACCAGAGAAGCCTATTATCACATCGTAAATAACCTGAAATGGAGCGGCAAATGAAAAGGAATATACCAAGATCAGAAAAAGTTGCAGGGGTACGGTCATATAAAACAATTTCATTAAAAATGCATCCCGAGGTGATGGAAACGGTCCGAGTCAAGGCCGACGGGAACATGAGTCATCTCATTGAAGAAATCGTATCCCAGAAAATCGATAAGTTCAAAACAAAGGTCCCGATTAAAAGGCCCAATGGCCCAGCCCTCGTCAAGAAAACATTCACCCTCTCACCCGAGCTCGTAGTCAAAATCAAGAAACATGGCAACATGAATTTTACTATTGAGAGTATTCTAATCGATCATTTCAAGATCAAATTATCCGAATAATTTTCATCGTTTTCACGTCGTTAAAGTTTCTAATCTAAATAGAAGAAAAAAGAGATGAATGGAAATATAAAAATATTTGCGGATCAACGACTCAAAGTCTTTGCCTGCTTACCAACCAAGGCACCAGCGGTCAACTTGGGATTCTATGCAGGCAGCTTCGATATGGAAAACTTGGCAAAGCAATTCCATGACGATAATTTTCTTATCGGGTTTCCTACGGGACAGATAAATTATAATATTATTGTCGTGGATTACGATCTAAATAAGCCATTAGAGACCCCTGACGGGAAAAAAGTACTCAATGCGGACGGCTCCGAGGTGCTGGACACTCGGACTGTAGACGAGCTCCATGCAGAGATCGAGGATAGTTTCGGCCCATTACCAGATACCTTTTCCGTGGAGACACCGAGTGGGGGCCTTCACCGATATTACAAATATACGGGTGGTGTCCTTAATCTGAATTCAGCACGTCGATTTTTCAGCAAGGCCCTCCCGATAGATATCAGGGCCAATGGCGGGTATGTCGTAACGGTAGATGACAAGAATTATTGCAAATACGACGATGCCGAAGAAACCGGCATTTCTAATCTGCTGGAAGAGATTGCCGAGGTCCCAGGATGGGTCATCGATCACAAAAAGGATAGGGAATATTCAGAGAGCACTCCCCTTGACAATATTCTCCCTCCGGAAGAGATACGAGAAATCAGGTCAGCACTCACTTTCCTTGACAGTGACGACCGTGATACATGGATTCGAGTAGGGATGGCCCTCAAGAGCACTGGCAGCCCCTCGGCCAAGGGCCTATGGGATGAGTGGTCACAGAAGAGCGACAAGTATAAGGCAAAGGACCAGGAAGGCCGCTGGAAGTCCCTGAAGCCCAAGGATCTTACCGTTGCAACCTTATTCCATGAGGCT
>Ga0075115_10000533_pt1 | contig 18927 bp, 19 predicted proteins | sample AntAceMetag02UKH_FD_69785 | JGI IMG/M metagenome (GOLD analysis project Ga0075115, IMG submission 69785) | Saline lake microbial communities from Ace Lake, Antarctica - Antarctic Ace Lake Metagenome 02UKH | ecosystem: Environmental > Aquatic > Non-marine Saline and Alkaline > Saline | place... | reverse complement strand
GAATTCAATGCAGAAACCGCAACTTTTACATCTTTCCTTAAGAACAATGATCTGGCATTGACGTGATGTTATCGCTTCCGGTTCGATAGTTTTTCTTTCATATTTCATCCGGCGTTGGCAACCTTCTAGAATAGAAATGCTAAAATACGATTTGTCATTTTATCATATGTACGGTAAATCCGTCAATTATCCATATTTACAGTATTATGATGGGCACGGCTGGGTTTACAAAATTAACGGCTTCAATGCTCTGGAAAATATTTTGTTAAAAACGGGCCGGTGTAATTAAATCAAGGGCCGGGTGCTTTTCTCTATCCGGCACCGGGTTAATTAGTAAAGGCAATCCGTTTAACGGGTGGCGACTAACCAGGACATCAATACCGTAGACTTGCTTGATGTTTTCCGGTGTAATGACATCCTCGGGGCAACCTGCGGCGAAAACCATGCCCGAGCTAAGCAGAAAGAGCCGCTCGCAGTACTGGGCAGCCAGATTAAGGTCGTGAAGGGCCAGGATGAGAGTTATATTCTCTTTGGCGGACAGGTTCGTAATAAGGTTCAAGATTTCAATCTGGTAGTTCAGGTCAAGATGGGCTGTCGGTTCGTCCAGGAGTATGACCTCTGGCTCCTGGACGAGGGCTTTGCTGATTACCAGGCGCTGCCTTTCGCCTCCGGAGAGTTCACCCAGCTTCCGTTCGGCGAGATGCTGGGTGCTGGTCTGTTCCATAGCTTTCCAGACTATCGCAAAGTCCTTCGGTGATTCGTATTGCAGCAGTCCCAGATGCGGCGTTCTGCCCATAAGGGTTAGCTCGAAGGCACTAAACGCCGATGGCAAACTCGGGTTCTGGGGGACTACGGCAATAATCTTGGCCATATCCTCGCCTTTTATACTTCTTGAGTTACGGCCATCAATAGTAATGTCTCCGGACGAGGGTTTGAGTAGGCCGCTTATTGCCTTTATCAGGGTTGACTTCCCGGAGGCATTGGGGCCGATAATACCCACTACCTCTCCCTTTTGCACGCCGATGTCAATGTCGTGTAAGACGGGACAGCCGTTGTAACCCAGGCTAACATTATCCAACCTGATAATCATATTCATGCCTCCTGGAAGAAACTGATCCTCTTTCTCCAGCGTAAGAGATAGAGAAAGAAAGGTGAGCCGCAAAAAGCTGTTACCACACCTACCGGCACCTCGTGGGGTGCGAGCAGCGTATGTGCCAGGGTGTCAGCCAGGATAAGGAATATAGCTCCGACCAGCACGGAGAGGGGCAGTAAAAACCGGTGGTCCGGCCCCCAGATGAGCCTCACCACGTGGGGAATTATTATGCCGACGAATCCGATAAGTCCGGTAAAACATACGGCAGCCGAAGTAATGAGCGTAGCCGCTATGAGCAGGGTAAACTTTACCCTGTCCACGTTGATACCCAGTTGCCTCGCTTGCTCCTCGTTGAGCTGCATTACGTTGAGCGGTCGGGCGTACATCAAAATGACTATCGTGCCTATAGCGACACAGGGCAGGACTATTTGGACCTCTGTCCATTCCGTCAGGGAAAGCCCGCCCAGCAGCCAGAACACGATGCCGTGTAGCTCTTCGCCGGAGGTGGTCATCAGGTAAGATGTTACGGAAGATAGCAGGGCGCTCAGGGCTACACCGGCCAGTATCAGGGTAGTCGGCGGCAGCGTCTTACCTACCCGGGCGACAAAGTAGACAGCGGTAACGGCTATCATGCCACCGATGAAAGCGAGCAAAGGGATGGCTACCGGTACCAGCCAGGCTATACCCACCGGCAGCATAAAAGCGATGGTAGCCCCAAGCCCGGCACCGGAAGCTACTCCCAGCAGGTATGGGTCGGCTAATGGGTTGCGGAATAGCCCCTGGTAGGTAGCACCGGCCACTGCCAGAGCGGCTCCCACCAGACCGGCCAGTATAATACGCGGCAGTCTGGTATTTATAATCAGGATTTCCAGGATATCTACGTAGTTCTCACAGTCAAAACCCGCGGGACAATCCGGGATAATATCTATGAAGGGCAGCTGTGAGATTAAGACCTGGCAGCAGGTAGCGAACGGCAGGCGAACACTCCCCATGTTCAAGGCGAGCAGAATGGCTAACATAAGCAGCACGGTTAGCCATAGCATCACGTAGGCCTTGTTACGCCGGCGGAGAGTGGGTGGCACCAAAGGTTGCTGCGTTAGCGCCGCATTTCGGGCTCTTTTTTTAGGCATTAGATATTTCACATCCAGACCTGACACTAAACTGTTTACATAATATCTTAGCGTGATAGATTATCTGATTTGTCGGGGAGTAGCTCCGCGGTAATATTGAGTAGCGAGCTACCGTCTTTTTCTATAATCTCTTTGGGGATAATATTTAGCGCCCTCATAAAAATGGGGCCGTCCGTGACGTAGCTGTGGTACTCGCCATTCTCCCCGCATATGTGTGAACCGAGCTCCTTGATTTCACCAAGTAACTTTGTATCCAGTACTCTGCCCAGCAGCTTTTTATCCAGTCGGGTAGCCACGACAAGAGCCTTAAAACCAAGCTTAAGGAACTCGTCCATTAATTTAGCCGGTTCCACCTGCCACAGCGGCAGCAGGGGTGTTATCCCGGTCTCGGCACAGACCCTCTCTATCCAGGCGCGGTGCTCGGCTATATCCATGTCACCGAACACACCGCCCTCTATTCCCTGTTCCTTGAGGTCACGGACTGTCCTCTTAAAATTCTCCTCGTAGTTATCCCATGACGTCCTTACCTGGAGCAGGCGGATACCCATTGCTTCAGCCTGCAGGGCTATCACATCGGGCGGTATACCGTGAGCCCTGCATGCTGCCCCGTCCTCAGAGATAAAGTTTAAAAGATACCGGACTTCGTGACCCTGCTTTATTACTTTACAGGTAGCCAGGGCGCAGTCCTTACCGCCACTCCAGGAAGCAAAAATCTTCACCAGTATCCTCCCGATACGTTATTTATCGTAGCTTTCGGCTCCAGCCGCAGGTGCGGCAGTGGTAGCTGGAAGTCAGGATACCTGCCCCGCAGCCGGGACAGGCTATCTCACCCGCTTTCGGTAGCGGTATTTCGCCCACTACTTCACGGTATATCCGGTAGTAAAACAGGTGGTCTTTACTCAGAAAATCCACACCGTAGCTGGATTTAGCGCGGGCGAAATCGGCGTCGGATATACCGGCACCGATTATACCGTGCAGTTCCGTAAAACCGGAGCCGGTTTCAATCGGTCGCTTGCTCTGCCAGATAATTTCCGGCGGCAGGTAACCGGCAAAGGCATGTCTTAAAATCCATTTCCCGTATTTTTGCCCGTTTTCGTCTCTAATTTTTAGGCTGGGACTGATTGACAGGGCAAAGTTTACCAGTGACTCATCCAAGAACGGCTGTATCACTTTGATGCCCAGGTGAGAACCGAGAATACCGGCTGAGAAACGCATCCTGCTACAGAGCTCGGGTAGATATTTTGAGAGGTCTAAATCAAACATGTAGCTATAGCCGGCAAACAGCTCGTCAGCGCCGTCGCCGGTAATTACGCTCGTTAGCCCTTCCTCACTGGCCTTTTTGAGAGCGAAGAATATAGCCAGGTCATTGGGTAGGGCCGGGTCAAAGCTGTTCAGCATCTTTATCACCCGGGGTATTGTCTCCAGTGCGTCCTCTACGTTGACCCTTTCAACATGAAGCTTCAGGGAAAGCCTCTTAGCCAGCAGTTCCGCATAGTGGCTATCCTCTCCGTAGCCCGCGAGCTTTATATTTAAGGCCGGTATTCCGGGCGTCAGCAGGGCAAGAATACTCGTATCCAGACCGCCGGAAAAAAGGATACCCTCCGCCCCGCTGGTGGTTACGGCTTCTTTTAATCTAGACCTGATCTCTTCGCTTATAGCTTCCATATTTTAGTCGTTAAATACCTCCGGATGTATTAGGCGGGTTAGTGCCTCCAGTGCGGCTACTAACCGGGGGCCGGAGCGGGATACAGTATCCGTATCAATCAGATATACCCGATTATTCAGCCGGGCTGCTGTGTAGGCCAGTCTGGGCTCTTCCTTTGCCCAGGTGTATGGCTTGTCGTAAGCCGAGCCGTGCCCGCTGGCGGCAAGAATTATCTGGGGATTACGGTTTATAATTGCCTCCAGGTCTACCGTAATGTGCCCGGTGAGGTCCTGGAAGATATTATTCCCGCCCGCTCTATCAATCAGGTTATGGGGTATAGTGCCCGAACCGGCGGTATACAGCGGTTCATGCCAGGTGACAAAGAGGACACGCACTTCCGGTAAGTCCCTGACCAAATATTCCAGCGCCGTGATTTTCTCTCCCATCTGATTGATAAGCTCGCCGGCTTGCTCCGTAGCCCCTGTTATCTGTCCCACTTTATCTATGTCAACCAGTGTTTCTTCTATGTTCTCTGCGTGCAGGGCGAAAACAGTAAAGCCTCTTGACTGCAATTTGGGGATTACCTCTTTCTCGTGTATCTTCGTGGCCAATATCAGATCCGGGTTGAGGGCGATAATTTTCTCAAAGTCAGGGTTGGTGAACCCTCCTATAATCTGGAGCTGCCCTTTTAACTTAAGCGTCTCTATTTCCGGGGGGTAATTACAGAACTCCGTCACGCCGATAACCCTGTTTCCCAGGCCCAGGGCAAACAGTATTTCCGTGTTGGAAGGTGCCAGGGAAATGATTTTTTGAGGTATGCTGGCCAGGCAGACCTCTCTACCCAGGTCGTCTGTTACTACCTCGCCTGATATCGGCTGCGCCACCTGCGGGGCACAGCCCTGGCTAAAAAAGGTAACCAGTAGTACCAGTATTAAGAACGTGGCTACGGATAAATATTTCTTTCTCACCGGCTCTCCATATACTCCTTAAAAATAATAATAATCCCACTACCTCAATGGCGGGGATTAAAAAAAGTCCTCCCAACGCCATGCGGGAGGACTCAGCTTATCCTGAAGGAATACTCAGAGCCTGTCCTTTTCCTCCCCGCGGAGGTTAGTGCGGGACAATACAGGAGCAGGCGTTCTGGCTTCCAGGTAATCCTGGTTACAGTGGCGGGGCCACGCCGGATTCTAACCGGACTTGCTCTCCAATTAAGCCCTGGCTCGCGCAGGGCACTCCTGTTTCACCTATTCACTTGCTCCATATTATAGCGTTTCGTCGGGTAAAAGGCAAGCGGAGTATCTGACAGTAATAATATGTATAAGGGGATGAGACCGGTAAGTGGTGGTAAGATAGGTCAATATAAATAGCCGGGCTTCATTTTATAGGTAAAATATGTTATAATTACATTAACGTGACCGCTAAAGTAGCTACAAATATTGCCTCTTTGCTGATTACCCCTTATTTTTTTGCGCTTATTATCATTGAAGGTGAAGAACGCTTATGACGGGCGAAGAGCACTCTGCATTGGAATCAATGGCTAACGACTATACCGCCAAGGATATACAGGTTCTCGGGGGACGGGAAGCAGTGCGCCGCCGTCCCGGTATGTACATCGGCAGTACAGACCAGCGGGGTCTGCACCACATGGTATATGAAATCGTCTATAACAGCGTTGATGAAGCTATGTCCGGCTGCTGTGATGAGATTATGGTTACCCTCCATCAGGACAACTCGGTCAGTGTCAGAGATAACGGGCGCGGTATCCCCGTTGATATCCACCCGTCCACCAAAAAGTCAGCCCTGGAAACCGTTATGACCACACTTCACGCCGGTGCCAAATTCGGCGGTAAGACCTATCAGGTATCGGGCGGGCTGCACGGTGTCGGGGCGTCGGTAGTAAATGCCCTGTCAATCTGGCTGACCGTTAATGTCAGGCGTGACGGTAAATTATACTGTCAAAACTATAAACAGGGTATTGTCATGGAGCCCGTAGCCGAGATTGGTGAAGCCGAAGATACGGGCACCATGATTACTTTTCTCCCCGACGAGGCCATATTTGAGAATAACAGTTACGACTTCAACGTTCTGAGTGAGCGAATACGTGAAGTAGCTTACCTCAATAAAGGTCTCGAAATATGTCTCAGAGATGAAAGACATGACGAGGAAAAGACCTTCTACTTTGAGGGAGGGATTGCCGGCTTTGTCCGGCATCTTAACCGGAACCGGGTGGTTCGCAGCCGTCAACCTGTCTACATTGCCAAGCAGGTGAACAGCACCATGGTGGAGGCAGCCCTGCAGTACAATGACGGATTTACCGAGTCCACATTCAGCTTTGCCAACTGTGTCAATACGGTTGATGGCGGCACTCACCTCACCGGTTTCCGCTCTGCTTTAACCCGCGTGATAAATGACTATGCTCACCGGAACAAGTACCTCAAAGATGATGAGCCCAATCTGGTGGGGGACGACCTAAGAGAAGGGCTTACGGCTATCATTAGCGTCAAGCTTGCCGAACCGCAGTTCGAGGGGCAGACCAAGAGCAAGCTGGGTAATGCCGAGGTAAAGAATATAGTGGAGAGCGCCGTCGCCGAAGGGCTGGCACTTTACTTTGAAGAGCATCCCGATGAGACCAAGAAAATCCTGGATAAATGTATTCTGGCGGCCAGAGCCAGGGAGGCGGCCAGGAGGGCCCGTGATCTGGTTATCAGAAAAAACAGTCTGGATGCGGCTACACTTCCCGGCAAGCTGGCCGATTGTTCCGATAAGGACCCTTCCCGCTGTGAGTTGTATATTGTTGAGGGAGATTCCGCCGGCGGTTCGGCAAAGCAGGGGCGTGACCGGCGTTTTCAGGCTATTTTGCCGCTCCGGGGTAAAATACTCAACGTAGAGAAAGCGCCTATGGACAAAATGGTGGCTCACGAAGAAATTCGTGCCATTATTACTGCCTTGGGAACGGGGATAGATGATGATTTTGACCTCTCCAAGCTGCGTTATCACCGGCTGATTCTTATGACAGATGCCGATGTAGATGGCTCTCATATACGTACTCTGCTGCTGACATTTTTCTTCCGGCACATGATGGAGCTAATCAGTAACGGGCACCTGTATGTAGCCCAGCCTCCACTTTTCCGTATCAAAGCCGGTAAGCGCGAGTATTGGATTTATTCGGATCAGGAAAAAGAGCAGGTGCTCCGCGAGTTGAAGGGTAGCCGGAAGATAGATATTCAGCGCTATAAAGGTCTGGGTGAGATGAATGCCGAGCAGCTTTGGGAAACCACGATGGACCCGTCCGGGCGCACATTGCTTACCTTAAACATAGAGGACGCTACCAAGGCGGACGAAGTCTTCCATATGCTGATGGGGGCGGAGGTGCCGCCGCGCCGGGCTTTTATTCAGGCCCATGCCAAGAGTGTGAAGAATCTGGATATCTAGCATAGCCCGAACGGACTAATATAACGGCAGGCATGTTTTTTAAAGTTGCGCTGCCGTTTTTATTTTTCCGGCACTATGAGTGATCTATTGATATTTTGCGGTAGCGGGTGTAAAATCAACGTCCAATCACATTGAGGAGGTGACCTGGAGATGAGCTATCCAGTAACGCTTTCGGTTGATTACCCGGAGAGACTTTCCCGTTTGACCACCTTTTTCAGGGTTTTCATGCTTATACCTCAATATTTTGTATTCATATTCGTCAGTATAGCTGCCTGGTTTATCATGTTCCTTTCGTGGTGGGCCATTCTTTTTACAGCCAAATATCCAGACGTGTTTTTCAGGTTCATTACCTGGTGGCTGCGCTGGTACGCCAGGTTAGGTGGCTACGGCTTTCTCCTGACCGATATATACCCGCCTTTCAGCGGTGCAGAGATGCCGGACTACCCGGTTGCGCTGGGGGTGGAAACCCCGGGACAGCTTTCCCGTCTTACCAGCTTCTTCAGATTTCCCGTATTGCCTTCAATCGGCTGGACTTGGAGTGAGGACTGGAAAATGAGCTGGCAATTCAGCACCGGTCTGCCCATGACTTTTCCTCACCTGGTTGTCCTGTATTTTATTGGTATTGCTGCCGGGGTGCTGCTGTTCCTGTCATGGTGGGCCATATTATTTACCGGCCGGTACCCGCGCGTATTTTTTGATTTTATCAGTTGGTATTTTCGCTGGAGTATCAGGGTATCGGCCTATGGCTACTTGGTGACTGATAAATATCCTCCCTTCAGCGGCAGTGAATAAAGAAGCTTCAAATCAAATAAGCTAGAATAACCCGAAAGCAGCGTAAATATATCGTCGGTAAAAGGTTTGACGGCAGGCTATATGTCATAGAAAATGCCTTCAGCCTTTAATAACGCCCAGGGGTACGGCGCGGGCAATCTTACGTGATATGCCGGACCGGTGGGCCACATCCACAACTTCAGTTACATCCTTATAGGCTGCCGATGCTTCCTCTGCCAGTGAGCTCATGCTTTCCGCCTTGACCAGTATGCCTCTTGCGGCCAGTGCCTGGGCGATGTCGCTGCCCCGCTGGCTGCGCTTGGCAGCGGCACGGCTCTGGACTCTACCGGCGCCGTGGCAGGTGGAGCCGAATGTCTCGCTCATTGCGGTATCAGTCCCGACTAGTATGTATGAACAGCGCCCCATGTCTCCGGGAATCAGTACCGGCTGGCCTACGTCCCGGTAGATATCGGGTACATCGGGATGGCCGGCGGGGAGCGCCCGGGTAGCCCCTTTACGGTGGACACATAGTGTCTGCTTTTTGCCGTCAATGATGTGCTGCTCTATCTTGGCGATGTTATGGGCTACGTCATAAACCTGTTCCATGCCCAGTTCCCGGTAGCTCTTGCCAAAGACTTCCTGGAAAACCTGTCTCGTCCAGTGGGTGATGCACTGGCGGTTAACCCAGGCATAGTTGGCGGCACAGGCCATGGCCTGTAGATAGTCTTTGCCTTCCGTCTCTCTCACCGGGGCGCACGCCAGCTGGCGGTCCGGCAGGTTTATGCCGTATTTTCTGGCGGCTTCACCGAGCAGCCTGACGTAATCGGTGCAGACCTCATGCCCGAAACCTCTGGAGCCGGTGTGAATCAAGACAAGTACCTGCCCGGTATCGTGAATACCCATTACTTTGGCGGCGTCCTTATCATATATTTCGTCTACGGCTTGCACTTCCAGGAAATGATTACCCGAACCCAGCGTGCCCAGCTGCGGTATTCCCCTTTTTTTGGCCTTGCTGCTTACCTTATCGGGGTTGGCATCTTTCATACAGCCCGATTCTTCGGTCACGGTAACGTCCCGCGGCTCGCCGTAACCGTGCTCTATTGCCCAGCGGCTGCCGTTAATAAGCACTTTATCCAGCTCTTTTTCACGCAGCTTTATGTTTCCCGTGGAGCCGACACCTGACGGGACAGCCGAGAAAAGCGCCGCTACCAGCGCTTCTATTTTCGGTCTTACCTCGGCGGCGGTAAGGCTGGTTCTGAGAAGTCTGACGCCACAGTTTATATCAAAACCCACACCGCCGGGTGATATTACGCCGTCCTTTACCCTGGTGGCGGCGACGCCCCCGATGGGAAAACCGTATCCCCAGTGTATATCCGGCATAGCCAGTGAATACTTTACGATGCCCGGTAAGAAGGCAACATTAGCCACCTGTTGAAAAACATGCTCTTCCCAGATATGATCAAGCATGGATTCACTGGCAAAGATAAGTCCGGGCACAGACATGCCTTCTTTATAGCTTACCGGTATTTCCCAGCGGCACTCGCCAGCTTGCTTGAATACACTACGCCACGGAGCAGACATTCGTTCTCCTCTAGATATCAAATAGTACCTGGGCTATATAGCCATTACTCTTTTCAATCTTTAACATGTGATAGGTAGCCGCCTTGACGCCTCTTATTAACTCGTGTTTTGCTTTGTTTACTCTCTCGCCGTAAATCCGGGCCTTAATCCCGGTACCGTCAAGACGGCTGATATCAAATCTCCGGAACAGGATTTGCTCGGCATCAAAGAGGTAAATAAGCTCGTTTAACCACGCCACCAGCAGACTTTCCCGGTCGGGGGCAGCCAGTTCTATATCACGGTAAAGGACTTCTGCCACTTTATCAAGGTCTGTTATCAGGCTGAACAGGGCTTTAGCGCTGCGTTGGAAGACCTGCTTGATATCAGCTCCGTAAGCCCTGATACCAATATCGGCGGTATGGTCTATAATTTCAAATTCTTTTTCTGTGTCCATATATAAAATTATATCATCGGATAGAAAAAACATAAATGTAACCAGGATGTGATAAGGGTGTGTCCGTCGCTGGTTTATCTTGAGCTTTTCTGGCTCTCTGGTATAATGGATTATAAGGATGGAATCCGGAGCGATGGATATGAGCGATATAAAGAGTGCTCGTGAAATAGCTATGGAGAAAATAGCCAGCATGGGTGAGGCTACTGAGGAAGAGCGTCTCAGTTGGCAATACGTGCCGGAGGGAGAGAAACTGGCCGCCCGTTATATAAATGAAGGCTGTAACCTGGTAGTTGAAATGAGTCATTATTCGGAGCCGGCAAAAAAATATGTTGCACAAGGCGCTCTGGATATACTGGTTAGAAATATCAAGCTGCCCGCAGATGATGCCGCCAGGAAGAACAATAAACAGGCCATGGATGGCATAAAAGCAATTAAGTCTGATAAAGTTGGCGTTGAGAACGTTTTCAGCAAGATAAAGCAGGTTTTTAATCACTTTACAGAACAAGGCGAACAGCAGAAGCAGCAGGCCTACCAGTCCTTGAAGGCTGAATATGAAACCAGGGTAAAGGCAGCTCTGGCCCAGCAGCTGGGCACAACATCGGTGAGCTATAATATGGATGTTGAAGGACAGCCCCAGTTCCAGGAGGAGTGGCGCAATCTGCAATCCCGTTTGAGTGCGCAATATACTAACCTTTTGGATGAATATAAACGCGAGTTAAAAGATATTTCATAGCTGCTTGGAGCCGTTATCTAGCGAGGGTTAACATGACTATTGATGATGAGAGGATCAGGTACGCTGTAGCCCACACCGAGATACTGAGAATCCCGAAGCAAAAACTGGCTACATTCGGTGCTACCAACATGTATTACTACGTAGTTACCAGGCCGGTTTATGCCGACCTGGAAAAGGATATTGCCGAGACAGTGGTTAGAGAAGGGCGGGTGATTGCCGAGAGACCGAAGATAGTAACGCCGTATTATCTTACCCGGCTGGACGGGTTCAGCCTGGATGCGCGCCGCTATTTTGATATACTGATGGACGTTCATGGTGCCCATGCTCCCGGTCTCTTTTATACCTACCGGAAAGAGTCTCAAGAGACAAATATCGTATCGGAGGACTTGCCGTCCGTAGTAGACAAGATAAATGCCCGGATTGACGAGCGAGGTGACCAGCTTGCCTCTATCATAAAAGGTGACGACGAGTTCTGGGACGTGAGCCTCCTAAAGTTTATTTACGAAATGACCAGGAGTTCGCTTCAGGAAAACCTGTTACAGTTACAGGGTAGCGGGCTTCTGGATATTGACGGTGGTGGTATTCCGGTTGATGCCAGAGTGAGAATTGAAGAGCTTTTCCGGCAGGTATCACGCGGTGAGCGCGAGACTGGTGAGCTGAAGACGGAGCTTGACCGGTGGGACGTTTTCCCGCAGTACGAGGACAGATTTTTTAGATTATTCCGTCATAAACTTTAGCGTTTTTTACCAGGGGCTGATTCTGGCTGTTAAGCATATCGGCGTAAAAAAGGATTATATAAATTGAATATTTCAACGATTACCGCTAGAGACCTTTCCGAGGCGTGGTTTCTGTGTTTGCGTGAAGTGCTGAGTAAAGGCTATCAGTATAAGATTGACCGTGGCAGTTATACCGGACAGAACCGTAAGGGACTTGATTTTGCCGTTATACACATCAAGAATCCTCAAACAAGACCGCTGATACCGGGCACGCCACCGGGCGTGCCGCCGCCGACATCCATGGACTATATAGAGAGCTATCTGCCTTATCTCATGACAGCACATAAAGCCGAGGGGGAGCAGTATACCTACGGTCAGTATCTGGAGACGGCAATAAACGAAGTAATAAAAATATATAAAGAGGACGGCTATAATACCAATCAGGCCTTTATGGCAGTGGGTGATAGCCAGTCTATTTTCTTGAGCGATCCGCCCTGCCTCAGGTGCATAGATACCAGGATCCGCGATAAAAAACTGCACTTCTTCGTATACTTCCGCTCCTGGGATTTATGGGCCGGCTTTCCATCAAACCTGGCGGCTATTCAGCTATTAAAGGAGTACATGGCCAGTGAGATAGGGGTTGGTGACGGCGAAATAATAGCCATGAGCAAGGGTCTCCATCTCTATGAATACTCCTGGGAACTGGCGCGGGCTACCGCTGGTTTGAGCTAGCTATTTAGCCCTTCACTTTAACGTGTAGATACAGGTCACCATTTCTGTTTCCGGCTACCTGCCCCATACCTTTGAGCCGTATTTTGGTGCCCCGTTTTATTCCCGGTGGTATTTTGACCATCAGCGTCTTCGTTTCATCATCGCGTCTGTACGTTACCGGCTTTTCCAGGCCGGTCCTCGCTTCATCTGCTGTGATTTCAAGCTCCAGGTGTTTATCCAGCTCCTGTTTTGACGCTGTCTGGAACTGGAAACCGAAGAGGTGTTTGAGGACGAATTTGCCTGTCCTGGTCAGCAGGCCGATGAAAAAACGCTCAATGCGGCCCGGCTGATAGGTATAAACTGCGTTCTCCTGACGACTGGTGCCGTAGCCACTGCTACCTGCGTACCGGTATCCCTGACTGAAGGCTCCCTGTCTGAAAAACACCTGGTTTAGAAAGTCACGGTCAAATCTCAATCCGGACTGGGCAAACATCCGGCTCAGCTCATCAAACATGGCCTGGCTGGAAAATGCCTCACGGAATATGTCCTGCTGTGAATATTGAAAGCCGCGGGAGGGGTAACCGGCGTCGGCAAACTGCCCCTTGCGTGCCAAGTCATATTGGGCTCTGCGGCTTGTATCCCCCAGCACACCGTAGGCCTCGTTTATTGCCTTGAAATTATCTTCCGCCTGCTTTTCCTGCCCGGGATTTTTATCCGGGTGATACTTAAAGGCCAGTTTTCTGAAGGCTTTTTTTACCTGTTCCTGGCTCGCATTCTCGGGGATGCCCAAGATTTTATAGTAGTCTTTCATGGTTCTCCTTCCTAATTATAGCATCGGTCTTGGTGATACCAAAGCCCTGTGGTAGAATCTCATGAGAGAGATTACGGTTTACGCTAATAAATAATGCACAAGAGATTTGTATCAGTAATTTACCTGCTACTGGTATTTTTGTTAATTACGGGTTGTACCTCCACCATGGGCTTTGACGCTAGCCTGGACGCTATTGTTGAGCCGTACCATTTCAGTATTGCCCGGTGGGAACTAAAGAACCTGCCTCGCGAGCTGGGCGAGTGGCTTTTTCACCATGATGAAGAGACTGGTAGTGAGATAGAGCTGGTTAGAGGCTACTTTTCCCTGGTTGATGAATTGTCCCGTCTGGAGAAGGAGATAGCGGCTGCCAAAGCCGGGGTGACGCCGGGTGACTTGCCGTTGCTTGAATCTGAAATGGGTGAAGTTGAGGAGGAACGGGATTCGCTGGAAGGTGAGGTGGAGAGAATAATTGAGCGCCAGATAACGGAGACCCTGATAGAGATGGGTATATTCCGGGCCGGGGGTGACGCACGCTGGTATAAGCCGAATTCCCCGCCGGTGAATATTGAGCTGGCGGCAACCCCGTACCTGCTGGTGGTATCGCCGCGGGACAGAATAGAGAGCATACGGGAGATTACCCTCAAGCAGGATATCAGCCTCACCGAAGTGCAGGGTATAGAGAGCAATGTTGACGGGCTTGGCGTATCTTCACTGGTGATAGCGCTGGGAGGCATCGGTACTTACCCCGGCTTCGTTACCAACAAAGCAAGCCTGGAGTTTACCGTTGATACCGCGGTTGAGGAGTGGTTGCACCAGTATTTGTCTTTCCGTCCGCTCGGTTTCTCTTATGTGTTGCACATCGCCGGCGTGTCACCGGACTATGAAATCGCCACGATGAATGAGACGGTGGCCAGTATAGTTAGCAAGGAGATTGGCGCCAAGTTACGTGAGAAATACTACCCACATTACCGGGCTGGCGAGGCTGAAAACGAGGAAGAGGTAGCGGGTATAGATTTTGACCAGGAGATGAGGGATATAAGGAGAGCGGTAGATACCTATCTGGCAGAGGGTGATATCGAGCAGGCTGAAGAGTTTATGGAGAAAAGACGTATATATCTGGTTGAAGCCGGCTATAACGTCAGAAAAATAAATCAGGCCTATTTTGCTTTCCACGGTAAGTACGCGGATAGACCTGCCTCCATTAGCCCTATCGGGGTTGAGCTGAGGGAGATGAGAAAAAGGTATGCGGCTCTAAAGGATTTCCTGAGTGAAGTGGCGGCGATGAATAGCCGGGAAGACCTGACCCTGGCTCTGGAGAAGATACAAGCTGAATAACCGGTCTTCCGTTAATAGCACTGATTATTCTATTCCACCACGTCAAGTTGAAGAAAAACAGAACGGTAAGGCTCATCCTGACCCTGGCGGTATAAAATAAACTCCAGCTTCTGGTTTGTACCGGTCCCGATCGGGGTAAAAGTGACCTCTTCTTCCCATGTTTCCCGGTCATCAAGCTTGATAGGCCCGATGTCAGCCAGTTTTTCATTACCTGTTTTTATCTCTACCATGTAGACCGTGGTACTGTGCTCGCGGTTTATTATACCGAGCACCACACTGGTCTCCGCTCCGGATGCTATTTCATCCATGTAATTATAGGTGCTGCCTTCGGCATCCAGTATGTAGAAATCGGTATCTTTCTCTGCGGTAGGTACGGCTACCGCCATATATACTACCAGTATAATGGCTGCTACTGATGCCAGAACTATTACCGTAGAGACGGCTCTGTCCCACCTGCCGTGCCCGTATTTAAAAAAATTCAACATGCCTTAACTGTGAAACCCGCAAGCCGCCTTCGTCAAGCCGTAGCAAGATATTGCTGTAATGATAGCCTATAACCTGGGTGAGAGCAACAGATTGGGGAGTTGGAACACAGATTTAGATTGATCATCTATCCGTTATCGTCCTTGATTGTGATACTTTAGTACTAAATCATTGCTACGGGTAAGAAATGTGGAGTAGAATTAGAAAATTCGATAGTTGTTCGGGGGGACGGAGGTGTAGATTGCAGAAAGTGCTCGTAACCGGTGGGGCCGGGTTCATCGGCTCACATTTAGCGGAGGAGCTGGCGGCGCGGGGTTATCATGTTCTCATACTGGATAACCTTTCCACGGGTAAGCTGGAGAATATCTCAGGGTTACTGGGGAAGGATAACGTTGAGCTTTGCCGGGGCAGCGTAACCAATCTGTCGCTGCTTAAGAAGCTGACCGATGGCGTTACCTATGTTTTCCACGAAGCCGCTGTTGTTAGCGTCCCCTATACCATAGAGGATCCCCAGTCAACCAACGATGTGAATGTGACCGGCACCCTTAATGTATTAATAGCTGCCAGAGATAACAACGTTAAAAAAGTAGTATTTGCCTCCTCCTGCGCTGTTTATGGTGACAGATACGTTCTGCCGCAAAGTGAAGCTGCACCGCTGAATCCGCTGTCTCCCTATGCAGTGACCAAGGTGGCCGGTGAGTGCTACTGCCATGCTTTTAGTAAGGTCTATAACCTGCCCACGGTCAGCCTGAGATACTTTAATGTATATGGCTTAAGGCAGGATGCTAAGTCCCGATATGCCGCCGTGATTCCTATCTTTGCGGAAATGATTGCCCGCGGTTTGTCACCGGTAATATTTGGTGATGGGGAGCAAAGCCGTGACTTTACCTTCGTAAAAGACGTCGTCAGCGCTAATATTCTCGCCGCTGAGAGTAATGCAGAAGGCGGGTATAATATCGGCAGCAGTACCAATATAACTATAAATAAGCTCGCCGGCACTATTTGCCGGCTCATGGGTAAAAATTTAACCCCGGTCTACGATAAACCCAGGGCGGGAGACCTGGAACATAGCCTGGCGGATATCACCAGGGCTGCGAGCTTCGGTTATAAACCGGAATGGGACATGGAGGCTGGACTAGAGAAAATTATTGCTGGATATTGAGAAACTAAATTCGCTGAGAGATTACTATTGCCGGACAGCACAAAAGGAGAGACCAATATTATAAGTGGTTACGGGGAAATGCCGGGAGACTATTATTTCTTTTGCCTTTCTTACAGCAATGTTCCTGCTATCCTGTCAGTAGTTGACGGGTTGGACGCTGGCGGTGTTAGTATCCACATAATAGTACATATGGAATCTCACCGGCTGTTCTGGGAAGAACTGGTTAAATCCAAAAACTTGAACTGGGAGGTAATCTCTATTGACACCGGGGCGCCGGAGCGTCTCTATAATCCTGTCTCCTGGTTCAGGGTCAGGCGTTCTATCCGGCAGACTTACCGCGGTTATTTTCAGGCTCTACATGGCGCGCAAATTTATTTCTTCTCCCTTATACCACCACTGCCGGTTTTAACTCTAATCAAGCGGCTCGCGGGTAAGAGCAGTATTTATTTCCTTGACTGTGATAAAAGAGTATTTCCCGAGTGGCACAGTGTAAAGAATGAGGTATACCGCATTCTGGTACGTTTACTGTATGCCGTCAAAGTAAACATGGTCAGAGTTGCTGATGGCGCTGCTCCCATGCTGAGCCGGGATTTTCTAAATAGCGCCGGGGTGAGCGAGCTTAACGGACAGCACTTTTACAACCCTGAGGTTCTCAGGAGGTATGATTTCATCACTGGCGAGCGTGATGAAATCATACGCCTCGTTTTACTGGATGACGATTGCTTTATCTATGAGATACCGGCGAGTGGGGTGGCTTATGGGGTGGTAAGTAATACTAAAAAGATAATAGATGCGAACTTCCAGAAGAGTGAGGTTATCTTCAAGCGTCACCCCAACCCCGCTTTTCATACGCGGCAGTTCGGCGCTATTTATGAAGGTTACAGCGAATATCCATATTACGTTCCCGCCGATTTCATGTTCTTAAATACGGACATCAAGTTTGTCGTTGGTGGCTTTTCTACCACTCTCGCTATTGCCTCCAAAAGATTTGGTGTCCGGGCTGTTTCCTATTTGAAGCTGGTAACTTTGCGGGACGAGGCTTTTAAGGAGCAGATGGTTGATATCTTAAAGACTGAGTCCGATGATAAGATAGCTTTTCCCGAGTCATGGGAAGAGCTTGGCTTGTTGCTGTCACCTTCGCCAGAGAAAACTTTACCGGTGGCGGCGTCAACTGATATGGGAGAGTGATAAAGTGTCAATACAGCAATAATGACAGATGACAATTATATAGACTTATGGCAACACCTGATGTACAATAGTAAAGTAGTATATAAGGTAGTGTATGATCAGGTTAAGTTCTGGGAGGATATCAGGGTTAAATTTGTTATAGCCTGTAATTATATAGATATGGGAGTAGAGAGAGGCCGGTTAACGGGTTAGTAAAAGTAAGCGGTAGAATATTATGGAATTATTCAATACTCATGTATCGCCTGTTTCAGTTGATCTCATGAAAAAAGTGCTGGAGTCCAGGAGGCTCAGTGAAGGTGATACCGTAAGGCAGTTTGAAGAGGCGCTTACGCAAAAGCTGGGTATAGTTAATCCGGTGGCCGTTAACAGCGGTACTTCGGCTCTGCATCTGGCTTTGGCCATCGCCGGAGTGAAGCCTGGAGACGAGGTGATTCTACCGGCACAAACATTCGTTGCCTCGGGTCTATCAATCATGATGCAGTTTGCCAGACCGGTTTTTGCTGATATCAAGCTAAAAACAGGCAATATTGATGCGGATTCCATACGTAGAAAAATTAACCAATATACACGGGCAATAATGCCGGTGCACTGGGGCGGCTATCCCTGTGACATGGATGAGATAAATGCTATAGCCGACGAGTATAATCTCGCGGTAATAGAAGATGCCGCTCACGCTATAGGTGCTGAATATAGAGGAAAATCGGTGGGTTCTCTTTCCCCCGGTTTACCGCCTTTTCCTTCCAGGCTATCAAGCACCTGACAACCGGCGACGGCGGCTTGCTGAGCTGCCTCCGGGCTGAAGACTATAACGAAGCCCGAAAGCGCCGCTGGTTCGGCATAGACCGTGCGCAGTCCGAACTATCCCTGCTAGGAGAGCGCCAGTACGATATTACCGAGGTTGGCTACAAGTACCATATGAATAATATTGCCGCCGCTATTGGTTTAGGTAACCTGAGTGATTTTCACCAGCGGCTGAAACGCCGGCAGCAAATAGGAAACAGGTATCAACGCGAACTACGCGGCGTTCCCGGTTTGGAGCTACTGGATATCGGGGATGACCGTACACATGCCTACTGGCTTTTTACCATGCTCGTGGAGGGCCGTATTGATTTTATTAATAAGCTTGGGGAATACGCTATTCCGGCCTCCGTAGTCCACCAGCGTATTGATCGCTACTCGGTCTTCGGTGGCGTCCGCGAGGAGCTTGAAAATCAGGCTGTATTTGACCAGCGGCAGATTTCCATACCGGTTCACGAGGCTCTAACCGATGAAGAAGTAGATAAAATTATAAGGGTAATCAGGTCGGGGTGGTAGATAGACGAAAATGGTTAGCTCTGAAATAAGAAGATTAAAGGTATGACTAGAATAATCAAATTCACTTCCAAGTATATTTACTCTTTAGCATATTGCATATATATATTTACGATTGGGATTTTTTTTACCGAAAATCGTTCCTTTATATATACTATCTACCGCCTTTTTTATCCCCGTAAGAAATCAAATGAGGCCATCATTCCTAAAATTGAACTATCTGAAGTAATCAAGGGTAGTACTGCCGTTCAAATACGTGAACCAGTAGCGGTACATGGCAATGTATCTCTTCTTGAACTTGTTGCTATTGCTGAACTAATAAAACTCTATAATCCAGGTAAGCTCTTTGAAATAGGAACTTTTAATGGTAGAACCACCTTGAATATGGC
>Ga0075115_10000521_pt1 | contig 19114 bp, 27 predicted proteins | sample AntAceMetag02UKH_FD_69785 | JGI IMG/M metagenome (GOLD analysis project Ga0075115, IMG submission 69785) | Saline lake microbial communities from Ace Lake, Antarctica - Antarctic Ace Lake Metagenome 02UKH | ecosystem: Environmental > Aquatic > Non-marine Saline and Alkaline > Saline | place... | reverse complement strand
TCCTGGGAGGGGTCTTGATATTTTGAAACTTGGAGTTTTTGATGGTTGTTCTGTTGATGAGAATTCGGATTCGGCTAGATGTTTGTCTGATAGGATGATTGATAGGGTTCGGAATTTTTCTGCTAGGTATAATGCTTCGGATGTTTTTTCAATTGTTTCGGTTGGGTTTCCGGGAGCAACAACTATTCTTGGGAATTCTCCGTGTCCTGCTCGTAATGCTATGTCTAGGTCGGATTGAGCGGTGTAGGTTGGAACTCCTGTTCCTGGACCTGGTCTGCTTGCTAAATAAACTGTTAGTGGGATTTCTGAGATTCCTTGCATTGATAGAGTTTCGCCCATTAGATCGAATCCTCCTCCTGAAGTTCCTGTTAGGACTTTTGCTCCTGCAAAGGATGCGCCGAGTGCCATGTTTGCTGCTGCGATTTCGTTTTCCGCCTGGAAGACTATGAGATTATTTTCGACTTGGTTTTTTGCTAATTCATACATTGCGTTTGTTGCGGGTGTCATTGGGTAAGCGATGTATAAGTCTAAGTTTGAATTTCTTGCGCCTGTTGCGATTGCTTGGCTTCCTGATGAGATTGAGATTTTGTTGTTTAATTTTTTTAAATTGGAAATTGCTTTTTGTGAGTCGAATCCTTGTTTTGCCGCTGCGATTGCCTCGGTATGTTCTTTGAATTGTGATTTTATTTCTTTTTCGAGTTCTTGGATTGGGATTCCTAGAATTTTTATTAAAGCTCCGGATAATGCGATATTTAGATTTCGTCCTAATTCTTTAAATTGTTCTCCTAAAATTGTGATTCCGTTTTTTTTGAGCGCTTGTTTGTGGGTTTTTATTGTTCGTTCGTCGAGGGCTACCAAGATATCTATTTTTGCGTCGTGGGATTCTATTGGTTCGTCGGAGATTGAAAGTGTATTGAAATTGTGACCTCCTCGAATTAGTGATTCGTAATCTCGATAGTTGAATGTGAAGTAGCCGTATTTGCTTAGGACATTTGCTACGATTTGGGAGACTTTGTTTATTCCTTGACCGGCTTTGCCGCCTATAATTATGTTCAACCTCATGAATTATTTAGTTTGGGAAGATATTTAAAGTTTTGTTAGCACTTTGTAGTATGGAGGGCGTGATTAAAAGTTTAGAGATTATTGGTGACTTGCCGATGGTTCGGTGGAAGGTGGTTACAAAGTATTCGGATTTGGGTGAATTTGGATTTCCGTGTTATTTGAAGGCGGATGTTGTAGGGCATAAAAGTGAAATTGGAGCGGTTGTTCGGTGTGATAATTTTGAGGATGCGGAAAAGAAATTGCGGAAGATGCATCTAAAATTTTTAAATAATAGGATTATTGTGCAGGAATTTTTTGAAGGGATTGAGATGATTGTTGGTTTGAAAAGTGATGAGGTTTTTGGGAAGTTGTTGGTTGTTGGCTTTGGTGGGATTTTTGCAGAAGTTAAGAAAGATATTTCATTTAGGGCTTTGCCGGTTTCTCGTCGAGATATTGTGGAAATGATTAGGGAGTTGAGGGGTGTTGAAGTTTTTAGGGCTAGGGGAAAGAAATATGATTTGGAGAAGTTTTTGACTCTTGTTGAAAAGGTTGTTTATCTTGGGGATAAAATTGATGTTAAGGAATTAGATTTGAATCCGGTGATTGTTTCTGAAAAAGAGAGTAAGGTTGTTGATGCTAGGGTTGATTTAAATTAGTTTTCCTATTGTTTCGCACATTTCTTTTGGGTCGTCAAAATTTATTATTTCTGATTTGTCCATAAATTCTTTTGCTTCTTTTATTTGTTTGTTTCCGAGAAAGCATGCGAAGGTGGGTTTTTTTGCTTTTGTTAAAATTTTTGCTGTTTCTAGGGATTCGGTCATTCTTTGGGGAGTTAGTAATATAATTGAGAAGTCAAAGTTTTCTTTTTCTATTATTTGTAATGTTTTTTCGTAGTCTTCGGCTGGGGCGTCTCCGATTAAATCGATTGGGTTATCGTGGCTCCAGTTTGGTTGGAGGAATTTGTTTAATTTTTCAATTGTTGATTTTGGGAGAGAGGGAATTTTTATATTGTTTGATTCACATGCGTCGGTTGTTAAAACTCCGAGTCCTCCTGCATTTGTTATGATTGCTGCTTTATTTCCAATTTTTGAATATTTTTCTAAGATTTTGGCTATGTTGAATAATTCTTTAATGGAGCTGGCTTGAATGCATCCAGCTTGTTTTAGGATTCCATTGTATACTCCGACTTCTGATGCTAAGGCTGCTGTGTGGGATTGTGCTGCTTTTTGTCCAGTTTGAGATTTTCCTGATTTTAAAACTATGATTGGCTTTTTGCATTTCTTACAGGTTTCTATAAATTTCTCCCCGCGATTTTCTTTTAAGGATTCTAAATATATCGTAATGACTTTTGTCTTTTTGTCTTTTGAGTAATATTCTATGAAGTCTGAGAAATCTATTTGACTTGAGTTTCCGACGGATATGAAACCTGATAGTTTTATGTTTGTGTCGAGGATAGCTGAGCCAATTGCTCCTGACTGTGAAATGAAAGCTATTGAGCCTTGTTCTGGGATTCCTTTAAAATATGTTGTGTTTAATTTTTGTGATGGGTCAATTATTCCGTATGAGTTTGGGCCGAGTAGTGTGATGTTTGCTTCTTTTGCAATTTGTGTTATTTTTTGTTCTAATTCTGTATTTTTTATTTCTGAAAAACCTGCTGATAATATTATTGCTGATTTTACTTTTCTTTTTTGTGATTGTCTTAGGATTAGTGGAACGAGTTTTGCCGGAACTGCAATTATGACGCAGTCGATTTGATAGGGAATTTCTAGAATGTCTTCGTAGCATTTGTGTCCGAGAATTTCTTGAGCTTTTGGATTTACTGGGAAAACTTTTTTATTAGATTGTAGGAGGTTTTTGAAAACTGCGTGTCCTACTTTTTTTTCATCTCGTGATGCTCCGATTACTGCAAATGTTTTTGCATTTAAGAATATGCTTACGTCACCCATGAAATGAATAGTTGTTTTAGATATATAAACTTTACATTAATCCTTGTTCGTCTATTCCTGCGTCGTCGTCGTCGGTTGCTGTTGGTTCTGTTTGTGGTTGGGTCTGAGTTTCTGTTTTAATATCCGTGGGTTTGATAGAATTAATCATTGCTTTGAAGTCTTCGAATTTGTCTGCGGGAATTCTTAGTCCTTTTTTTGTTGGGCCTGTGTAGGTTTCGCTTTGTGTGTATTCTCGAATGTCGATTCCTACTTTCCCGTTGTATTCTCTGATTCCTACTACGATTTCAGTCGTAGTTCCTTGGTATTCTCCTTTTTGAATTTTGCCGATATCTTTTTCCATGAGTTGTGTTGTAATGTTTAGTTTATAAGAATTTAGATTATTGAAAAGATAAGAGGAAGGTCAAATAACCGAAGCCGTTTAACCTTCCACAATTTGACCGAAGTCAAAAAGATTCAACCGAAGTTGAATGGTTTGGTTAGTATTTTTATTGTTATAAATCTTTCTTACAACTTTTTAGGGGGAACATTTTGGGGTTCACAGCAGGAGTCGGCTTCGTGTTGAAAACACTCGCTGCTTTCGGTCGTGCTTCGCTTGCTGCGAAACCAAACCATCGGTTCGACTCTAAAAACGCCCACAACATACTCACGATTTACACCTCGCAAAATTATCTTAAAATTGTTTTGCTCGGAGCGAATCGTTCGGTCGAACCTATGTTGTCCCACATCCTGCTTGAAAGTTAAAGGGTATCTGCGATACCCTGAGAACGCCCACAGCAGTCGTTTGCTCAAGTTTCACTCTAAAATTTTCTAATCACTTCGTTAAGAAAATTCGAGCAAAACTTTCGGAACTTGCGCAGGTTCGAGAATACGCCCACAGCAGTCTCGCAATTATGTCTTCAAAATACAATAAATTGTCGAAGACCTAATCGTTCGGTCAAACCGGTTCGACTCTGAGAACGCCCACAGCAGGAGTCGAACCTGCGCGCCCCGAAGGGCCCGAGTTAGCAACCCGGTGCAATAACCACTATGCGATGTGGGCATGGAATTTGTAGAACAATAAGTCTTTTAAAGTATTTGCTTACAGCAAATTCATATAAAATCTTTCTTCGGAAAGCTTTTAAAGGTTCTCGGTGTTGTTCTGTTGTAGGCAGGTCGGCGAGCTAGCCCCTCGCTATTCGCAAATGGGCTTTAGGCGGACTGCAAGGCAAGGCGTGAGATGAAGCTGTCGATGTTGTTGAATTGACGTTGAGGTTTTGTCCTTTTTGATCTTGTCTTTATGAATTGGGTCAGGTCAGGAATGAAGCAGCCCTAAGTTAAGATTTAGGTGCTTAAAGGGTCGCAGAACTGAGGATTTTCAGTAACCTCTGGGTTGTGGATTTGAGCTACTTGTCGGCCTACACTAATTTTATAAAGTAATGTACTTCGTACATTTCATGTATAAACTTTTTTCGGAAATTTTATAAAGTACTGAGTTGTTTATTTGTTATGGTGATAAAATGAAGATGGAGTGGTTTATTTATTCATTAGTTTCTATGTTTTTTCTGGCGGCACTTTTTTTATTAATTAAGAAGATTAGTATTTTGGGTGTTAGGAGCGATGTTCTCCTAATGTATTATTTCGGTTTGGCGGCGGTCTTTTTATTTATCTTTCTTTTGTCTTCCAAGACTTCCTTGTCAATTAATAAGTATATTTTATTCTTATTATTGTTAACCGCCGTTGTTGGTGTCTTGGGAAACTTGTATCTTGTTAAGTCTATGGCGGTTTCTCCTAATCCGGGATATTCTCTTGCTGTTGCCGGAGTTCATATTTTGTTGGTTGGAGTGGCCTCGGTTTTTCTCTTTAAATCCGATTTCGGGTTAACTAAAGTTATCGGGGCCATTCTTGCGATTTCGGGTATAATTTTGTTAGGCCTGAAGTAACCTATAAAGTTTTATAAACTATTTAGCTGTTTAATTTGTATGGTGATGAATAAGAGGGCGCAGTTTTTTTTGCTTGCTGCGGTGATAATTTCTGTGGTTGTGATTAGTTTGGGTATTACTGCGAATCGGGCTACGGTGAATAGGGAGCCTGGGAATTTTTATGATTTTAGTTATGAGGTGAAGAGGGAGACTGGGGCGGTTTTGGATTATGAGATTTATACTAATATTGAGGGAGGGAGTTTGGATACTTTTGTTAATTTGCTTGCGGAGGATATTAGGGATAAGAATCCAGAGGCTAATTTTTTGTTTCTTTATGGGGATAATGAGAGTATGGAATTGAGAAATTATGGGGAAGAAGAGGCTTTTGTCGAAGGTGTTGAAGGTGCTGAAGGAACTTCTGTTGTTGGTTCTAGTAGGGGTGCTATAAGTACTATTTGTTATGGAAGTGTTGGTTGTCAGAGTGTTAAGGAGGCTGTTGGTGATTTTGATGATGGTGCGGGTGCTGCAAATTTGCCTAATGTTGGCGATAATGTGTCTGTTGAGGTTGAAGGGAATAAGTTCTTTTTTCCGGTTTCTCGACATAGGCAAATTATTTTTATAATGCAAAAGGGAGTTGGGGATGAGAGCTTTGTTGCCGTTAAGTAGGAATAAGCGCGCGCTGAGTAATATGATTGGGTATGTTTTGTTGATTGGGATTACGATTTCTTTGTCGGTGCTTGTTTATAGTTGGTTGAGATTTTATGTTCAGGAGGAGGATGTCGAGAAGTGTTCGGATGATGTTAATATTATTATAAGAAGTTATCAGTGTTATTTGCCAAAGGAGGGAGAGGGTGGTAGAATAAGAGTTACGTTGAAAAATAAGGGATTGTTTACTGTTGATGGTTATGAGTTGAGGGTTCATGATAGGGAGGGTGCTGATTTTGGTTTTTATCTTTTTAATGATACGGGGACGCAGATTGAGCCGGGAGAGGAACGGACCGATACTTATTATTTTAATGCTACTTCTTTTTTTACTTTGAATGATGATGCGGATGAGTTGGAAACTGTAACATTAGTTGAGGTTCAGCCGTTTTTGAAAGATGGAGAGGAGATTCGTTGTAAGTCTTATGCTTTTCAGGAAGTTGAGTGCAAGAGTTAGCAATAATTACATTTATAAAATATGAAGACAAATAATATTATGGAGAAGAGTATGGAGTTCGTGCGAAAACCATTCACGTTTTTTTCGCGTGACTCAAAAAAGAGGGGGCTTTCGCCGGTGATTGCGAGTGTTTTAATGATAATGTTGGTTTTGGTTTTGGCGGCTATGATTTTTTTGTGGGCACGTGGTTTTATTAGTGAGCAGATTGAAAAGTTTGGAAGGCCCGTTGAAGAGCTTTGTGCTTCGGTTGATTTTCGAGTTGAAGTCGTTAATGACAATACGGGAAAGATTTCTGAATTAGAAATTCTTAATAGGGGGAATGTTGATATTCGTCATTTGGATATAAAGATGACTAAGGGTGGTAATTCTGAGGTTGCCAAGTTTGATTTTGCGGTTGATTCTGGGAAGGCCGTTAAGAAGGGCATTACGTTGGAGATGGAGGACGGTGTTGTACCAGATGAAATAGTTGTTTATCCTGCGTTGGTTGGGAATGTTCATGGGAAGACTTCAAACAAAGTTTTTACTTGTGTCGACGTTGGGAAGTCGATTCAGTTTTAGTAATGTTTATAATGTCTGGTTCCATGTATTTTGTATTGGGACTTGTCCTGATTAAAAGGAACTTGAGGAATTCGATTAAAAATCGAGTCTCATTTCTGATAAACAGAAATGAAAGGGGGTATGATATAATGAATAATAAAAAAGGAATTTCGGCTATTGTTGCTACGGTTTTAATAATCTTGATTACCGTTGCTGCTGTTACAATTATTTGGGCTGCTATCATTCCTATGATTTCTAACCAATTAGAATCTGGAACAATTTGTTTAGATGCTGTATCTGCCGTTCAGTTAAAAGACGAAGGATATACGTGTTACGAGACTGATGTTAACGCTGATGGTATACAACGTTAGTTTGCATGTTGGTAGAACTGCTAAGGATTTTAAGTTGAATGATATTCAAGTTCTAGTTTCTGTTGGTGGAGATACTAAGTCTTTTAGTTTGGTAGATGATACAGAGTATGAGGTAATTAATTTGCCAGGACCTAATGGTGCGGAAGTTTTTGTAATTGCTGATGCTACTTTCAACGAAGCTACTAAGGTTCAGATTGCTCCTGTCGTTGGTGTTGGTAATACGCAAGAGGCGTGTGATATTTCGGCAACTAAGACTTTAACTGAGTGTTAAATTAATTTGTTTTATTTTTATTTTTAATTTGGGCTCCTCGGAGCCCTTCGATATTTTTAGTAACGTTTATAATATACAGTTTCTTATGTTTTGTATTAGGATTTATCCTATTTGAAAGGGGGTATGATATAATGAAAAATAAAAATGGTATAAGTGCGATTGTTGCTACGGTTTTAATAATTTTGATTACTGTCGCTGCTGTTACAATTATTTGGGCTGCTATCATTCCTATGATTTCTAACCAATTAGAATCTGGAACAATTTGTTTAGATGCTGTTAGTCAGGTTCAATTACTTGATTCTGGATATACATGTAAAGTAGTTAATGCTACTAGTACAGGTTATAATATTTCTTTGCAAGTTAAACATGGAGCAAAAGCTTTTGTGTTGGCAGGGCTTCAAGTTTTAATTTCTGAAGGAGGGTCAACAACACCTTATGAACTTACAACTAATTTGCCTGGTTCTAACGAGGAAAAGGTTTTAGAAATATTGAATTATGCTAATACTACTGTCGCTGGTCCAGATAAGATTCAGATTGCACCTATTGTAACTGTTGGTAATACACAAGAATCTTGTGACATTTCGGCAACTAAGACTTTGACGGTTTGTTAAACTAATTTGTTTTATTTTTATTTTTAATTCGGGCTCTTCGGAGCCCTTCTAGATTTTTTGGGAAAATATATAAAGTAACATCAGAGATATTTCATGCATATATTTTCTTCGGAAACTATATAAAGATAATTTATGTTTTATGTTTATGAGAAGAGTGATTGATAAGAAGGGGCAGATTTGGGTTGAGACTGTTATTTATACTTTGATAGGTTTGGCGATTATTGGTTTGGTGATGGCGGTTGCTTTGCCGAAGATAAATGAAAAGAAAGATCAGATTGTGATTGAGCAGTCTATTGAGGCTTTGGGGAATATTGATGATAAGATTTATGAGGTTCAGCGAGCGGCGGGGAATCGGCGTGTTGTTGATTTGGAAATTAGGAAGGGTTCGTTAATTGTTGATATGAAGGAGGATACGATTTCTTGGGTGCTTGATTCTAGTTTCCCCTATAGTGAAGTTGATTTTCCGGTTCCGTTGGGGAGAATTATCGTGACTACTCGTGTTGGAAATCCGTGGGAGATTGAGTTGATGATGAATTATAGTATGGATTTGCAGTATGAAGGAGATAATTTTGGGACGAAGCAATTGGATCCAGCTCCGGCACCGTATAAATTTATGATTGAGAATGGTGGTAAGAATAATGTTACAGGTAATCTTATTATAGAATTGAGTGAGGCTTAGGGAGGAAAGCTTTGCTTTCCGAGGGTAGTCGCCTTTGGCGACGATGGTAGGCGCTTTGCGTCGGGGCTTGTGCAACTTGAGAACATTAATAAATAGGTATTTCTTGGAAGTGTTATGGGTGACATTAATATAAATCTTAATCCGCGAGTTCCGGCTATTCCTAAATTTGATGATAAGACGAAGATAGATGTCCGGTATATGGTTATTGCGCCGTATGTTTCGATTCATATTTATTATGATGCGAAGGCGGGGGAGGTGCTTTATGATGTCGAGGAGCCGATTATTTCAAAGGAGGAGGAGGCGAATTTAGATAGGATTGAGCAGGCGATGAGGGAAGTTGTTGATGTTAATATGGCTGGGAATGAGAATGGGAAGGAGGGATTGTTGGATTATATTGATAAGACGGCTCGGTTGATTATTTCGGAGCTGGGGCTTGTTGTCGAGGAGGATTCTTATAAGAAATTGTTTTATTATTTGTATCGGAATTTTATTGGGTTGAATGAGATTGAGGCGATGATGAGAGATTATTTTATTGAGGATATTGAATGTAATGGGGCGGGGGATTCGATGTATATTGTTCATAGAGTTTTTAGAAATATTAAGACGAATGTGAAGTTTACTGAGATGGGTGAATTGTCTAGTTTTGTTGAAAAGTTGGCGCAGAAAACGGGGCGTTATATTTCGTATGCGAATCCGATTTTGGATGGTTCTCTTCCTGATGGGTCGAGGGTTAATGCTACATATACGCAAGATGTTACTTCGAAGGGTCCTACTTTTACGATTCGTAAATTTACTAAGACGCCTTGGACTCCGACTCAGTTGCTTGGTTTTCATACGATGAGTCCTGAGATGTTGGCTTATTTTTGGATTTTGTTGCAGTATCAGTCGAATATGATGATTGTCGGTGGGACTGCTTCGGGTAAAACTACTTTGTTGAATGCTTTGGCGTTTTTTATTCCGCAAGAGAATCGGGTTGTTTCGATTGAGGATACTCGTGAGTTGAATTTGCCGAGGGAGAATTGGTTGCCGTCGGTTGTTCGTGGTGGGACTACTGGTGGTGGCGAGGGAGCTGGTGTTGGTGGTGTTGATATGTTTGCTTTGCTTAGGAGTTCGTTTAGGCAGAATCCGGATTATGTGATTGTTGGTGAGGTGCGAGGTAAGGAGGCTAGTGTTTTGTTTCAGGGAATGGCTTCGGGGCATGCTTCTATTTCTACGATGCATGGTGATTCGGTTGATTCTATTATTCGTCGTCTTGAGACGCCGCCGATTAGTTTGAGCCCGATGTTGGTTAATGGTTTGGATGTGATGGCTATTATGACTCATGCGATTGTGAATGGACAGGAGACGAGGCGATTGAGGGAGATTGTTGAAGTTGTTAGGGTTGAGGCTGATGGGACGGCTTTGACAAATACGCCTTTTACATGGAGTCCTGCGGATGATAAATTTTATTTTAAAAAGGATAGTAAAATTTTTGATAAGATTTCGCATAAGATGGGGATTCCAAGGGAGGAGTTGAATAAGGAGTTTGGGATTAGGACGAAGTTGTTGTATGTCTTGTTTCAAAATAAGATTTTGGGTTATGAAGATGTTCAGAGGGTTATCAATGATTATGCGAAGTCGCCGGCTGAGGTTTTGAAGAAGTATAATGTTAATTTTTAACGACTTATACTTCGTTGCGAGAACGCTCGCGTATGTTAATACGCCACGCAACCTCGCGCCTCGTCTAAGCCTATTAAGAATTAACATTGCTAACTCGGGTTTTATTTAGGATTAAAATTGTTTGAAATATATATGTCGAATGTAACATTAATAAATGAGGGTTTCTTTGGAGTGATATGGTGGTGGACGTTGAATTTGTCGGGCAGTTAGTTAATTCTATGGATGATGCGGTTTTGCGTTTGGAGGAGGCTGTCGCGGGGGATAGGAATGATGAAGCAAATAAATTGAGGACGTTTATTTTTGATTTGCATAAGCAGATTGAGCACGTGATGATGGAAGATGTTTGAAGTAAATTGTAAACAATTTTCATGCAACCATTTATTCGGGGGAGTGAAAAATGTTTGAAGATTTGAAAAAAAACTTGGAGCAAGAGAAGAAGATTGTTGCGGATATGTATGCGATTCAGGTTGGTATGCAGAATGATGCGAGTAATAGTGATTTTTATGTTTCTAGTTTGAAGGCCTTGTCGGATCAATTGGTTTTGTTGAATAAAGCGGTGCCTGAGTTGTTAAAGGAATGGTCGCCGATTAAGAAGTTTGCCGAGGAAGGTGTTGTTTCTGGTAAAATTGTTAAGAGTAAGCCTGTTGTGGCTGTTAAGAAAAAGGTTGTTAAGATGAGTTATGTTTCTCCGGCGACTAAGGAGAAGAGGTATATTACGATTAATAAGGATGATAAGCGGGAATTTTTGAAGAAGTTGAAAATGTCGGAGGGGGCGTTGCTTGGGATTAGTAGGATGAAGGCGAAAGATTCTGGGACGTTGGTTCATAAGCCAAGTTTATATGTTAGGTTTTCAAATAAAATGTTTAGAAAATGGTCTGATAAATTTGTTCCTCAGTTTGATAGTTTGTCTAGGGATTTGAAGAAGGCGAATATTCGATTTTTGTTGTCGAGCTATTTGTCTATGGCGATTATGTCGATGTTTATTGCTTTTGGAATTGGCCTTTTGGTTTTCGCTTTATTGATGTTTATTAGTTTGGGCAATTGGATGTATTTTGTTTTGCCGTTCGGGCTTGCGGGTTTGGCCTTGGCCGCGTTCTATCTTTATCCTGCGAGTGAGGCTAGTTCTGTTCAAAAGAAAATTTCTGGAGAATTGCCTTTCGCTACGATTCATATGGCTGCGATTGCTGGTTCAAATATTGAACCTACGAAAATTTTTAAGATTATTGCGACCTCTACGGAGTATCCTAATATTGGGAAAGAAATAAGGAAGGTGCTTACGCAGGTTGAAGTTTACGGTTATGATTTGATTACTTCTTTGAAAAATGTTGCGAGTAGGACTTCTAATAAAAAGTTGGCCGAGTTGTTTTCGGGTTTGGCTACGAATATCGCTACGGGTGGGGCTTTGAAAACTTATCTCGAGAAAAAGTCTGAGAATTTTTTGCTTGATTATAAGTTGGAGAGGCAGAAGTATTCTGATTTGGCTGGAACTTTTATGGATGTTTATATTTCTATTTTGATTGCGGCTCCTTTGGTTTTGATGATGATGTTTATTGTGATGAATGTTGCTGGTCTTGGGGTTGGTGGATTGAGTATTACGACGCTGTTGTCGTTGAGTATTATTGGTATTGTTATTGTGAATATTATTTTTATGGTGGTATTAAATATGAAGCAACCTAAGGTGTAAGCTATTTTGTCGCTTACACGGTGGCGGGTGTCCGGTTACCGGTTACCGGTTAGGGCTTCGCCCGATTTGGTTGATGCTACTAAGGTTAATAAATAATGGACGATTTGGAATATTGAGATGGTGAGGAATTATAAAGAGTTAGATGTTTGGAAGAATGCTATGGATTTAGTTGAGGAGATTTATAGTGTTACTGCCGGATTTTCTAGGGATGAGATTTATGGATTGACTTCTCAAATTAGAAGGGCTGTCGTTAGTGTTGCTTCTAATATTGCGGAGGGTTGTGGTCGTAGGACTGATAAGGATTTCGTTTCTTTTTTGTATAATGCTTTGGGGAGTATTAAGGAGGTGGGGTGTCAGTTGATGATTGCTAAGAGGTTGGGGTATTTGAAGGTGGGAGAGTTTGAAGGGTTAGAGGATGAAGCGGATAAATTGGCAGTGATGTTAATGAAATTTATTAAACGTGTTAGTGGTGAGAAGGTATGAAATTTGAAAAGATGCATTGGCTGGGAACTGGAATCGGGTTATTGGGAATACTTGGGTCTTTTCTTATATTTGGATTTACAAATATGTCGTATTTTTTATCGGTGATATCTTTGATTGCGGGGTTGTTGCCATTTATGATTTCTTTTCTTCTTGGGCAGAGTAAGCAGAAAGAGAAGGAGGAAAAGTTCTTGGCGTTTGTGCGGGATTTGGTCGAGACTGTTCGTTCGGGTGCGCCGATTAGTAAGGCTATTGTTAATTTGAAAAATAGAAATTATGGTTCATTAACTCCGCATGTTCAGAAGTTGGCGAATCAGTTATCTGTCGGATTAACTTTGACGATGGCTCTTAATAATTTTGCTGTGGATACGAAAAGTAAGGTTATTTCTAGGGCTGTTGGTTTGATTAGCGAGGCTGAAAGAGCTGGGGGCAAGATTGAAACTATTTTGGATTCGGTTGCTAGTTCGGTTAATCAGATTGAACAGTTGAGGAAAGAGAGGAAGGCTTCGATTTCTAATTTGGTGACTCAGGGCTATATGATTTTTTTTGTGTTTATTATTATTATGTTGGTTTTGGAATTTAAGATTTTGCCGTTGGTTTCGGATTTGGGTGGGACCGAGGGTTTGGCTATTAATACTAAGAGTATTGATCCTGGTGAATTTTCGATGCCGTTGTTTGTTATGCTTTTGGTGCAGTCTTTTTTTGCGGGGCTTGTGATTGGGAAGATTGCTGAGGGGAGTATTAAAAGTGGGTTTAAACATTCTTTTATTTTGATAGCGTTGACTTTGCTTGTGACAACGGGGGCTAAGGCTATATTTCGTTAGTTATTTAAATGAGAGAAAGGTTCTATGAATATGAGAGGGTTATTGAATAATAAGAAGGGTGCGGCGCATTTTGAAATGATATTTTCTTTTGTGTTTTTTGTTGGGTTTGTGTTTTTTTTGTTTATGGTTTTGAAGCCGCAGGATACTTCGACTTTGTCGGGTTCGGTTATTAGGGCTCTTTACGATTCTTTTGAGGAGGAGGTTCATACTAATTTGACTAGTGTGGTATTGAAGGCTAATTATACTGGAGGCAAGGAGTGTTTTAAGATTGAGTTGCCAGGAAGGATTTTTAGATATGCGTTGACTGATAGTTATGTGACGAATTTGTCTGGGAGCGAGGCGGCTTCTAAAATTGATACTTCTGACTTGTATGTTAATAATATAAGTAATTTTTTTAGGGTTGCTATTTCTCCTGAGTTTGTGGATGATGGGATTGGTGGATGTGGTGTTTTGGATGATTATGAGTTGGGGCAACCCCTTGATAGGAGGGTTGTTTCTTATCGTGCTTTGCAGAATATGACTGATAGATATCTTACGGATTATGAGGGGCTGAGGAGCGATTTGAAGGTTCCGGCTGTTTTTGATTTTGCGATTGTTGCTGAGAGTTTGTCTGATATTTTTATGGAGCCTCATCTTGGAATTCCTACTTCGGTTGAAGTTATGGCGCAAGATTATGTGGTTGAGGTTTTAGATGAAGATGGGAAACTTAGTAATGAGAGGTTTACTTTGAAAATATGGTAAATAATAAGAGGGGGTGGATTCGTATTCTGGAAGCTACTATAGCGGTTATGTTGGTTGCTGGGGTTTTGGTTGTTGTTTATTCTAAGCAGATTGATAGGGGGATTGAACCGGCTGATTATTTTTATAGTTTACAGAGGCAGATTCTTGCGGATATTTCTTCTCGAACTGATTTGAGGTTGGCGGTTTTGAATACTTATGATGATTCGGATGTGAATGATGGAAATTTTAGTATAATATATGAATTTGTTGATGGCAAGGTTCCTGAGGCTTTTAATTTTTCTTTGCAGGTTTGTGAGATGGGAAGTTCAGACCATTGTAAAATTCTTGATGAAGTGGTTGTCCGAGAAATAGTTGATAAAGATGTTTTTGTCGAGGATATTTTTATTTCTTCTGAGTTGGGGGATGGAACGAATCGTGTATCTTCTAGTGTTCCTAAGAAGTTGGTGTTCTTTATTTGGGAAAAGCGGTAGGATTTGTTGGGAAACTTTGTTTCCGATGGTAGTCGTTTTTGACGACGATGGTAGGCTTTGCCGGGGGTAGCACGCTTTGCGTACGATGGTAAGTGCTTCGCGCCGGGGCTTGGTTGGGTATACGTTTTGAGAAGGTTTATTAATTTGAATATTGTTTTTGTTGTATGCCATTTGATGTTGTTATTGGGAGGAATGAAAGCGATAAGAAGGTTTTCGGGAAGAGGGGGCTTGCTTTTATCGGGAAGAGTTTTGTGACGATGGGGAATTATACTTCGTTGTCGAATCCGATTTATATGGATGTTGCTCGAAGTCATGTTGTTTTGATTTCTGGTAAGAGAGGTTCGGGAAAATCATATACAATTGGTACGATGGCTGAGTCGTTGTCGGATTTGGGTGTTGAGGAGTCGGGGAATATTGCTTCTTTGATTTTTGATACGATGGGGATTTTTTGGACTATGAAATATAAGAATCAGAAGGATGCGGATTTGTTGAGTGAGTGGGGGCTTGAGGCGAAGAATGTGTCGATGCGGGTTTTTGCGCCGTTTGGTTATTATCAGGAATATAAAGATAAGGGTGTTGATGTTGATGCGGAGTTTGCGATTAAGATTAGTGAGCTTGAGCCGACGGATTGGGTGACTTTGTTTGAGTTGAAATTTACTGATCCGATTGCAGTTGTTATGGAGTCGGTGATATCTTCTCTTCGAGAAGAGGTTAGGAGTTCGGAGTTGGGAGTTGGGAGCAAGAAGAGTTTTGGGTTTAAGGATATTTCTGATTTGATTAATCGGGCTGAGAATATTTCGCAGGAGGTTAAGAATTCTGCGATGGCTCTTTTTGATGCGGCTAAGACTTGGCGGGTTTTTGATGAGGAGAAGGGGACTAATGTTAGGGATTTGGTTAGCGCGGGGTCTACGACGGTTATTGATTTGTCTATGTATGCTTCGCTTGGGACTTTTAATGTGCGGGCTTTGATTATTGGTTTGGTTTCGAAGAAGATTTTTAATGCGAGGATGGCAGAGAGGAAGGATGAGGAGATTCAGGCGGTGCAACATGGGGCGGATTATGCTCGGTATCGTGTGAAGAGGGAGATGCCGTTGGTTTGGATTTTTATTGATGAGGCTCATGAGTTTTTACCGAGAGAGGGAAAAACACCCGCGACTGATGCTTTGGTTCAGTTGCTTCGTGAGGGGCGTCAGCCCGGGATTTCTATGGTTATGGCTACGCAGCAACCTGGTAGGATTCATACTGATGCGATGACGCAATCGGATATTGTTATTTCACACAGGGTGACGGCTAAATTGGATGTTGATGCTTTGAATGATATTACGCAGTCGTATATGTATGAGAGTATTTCTTCTAAGTTGAACGGGTTGCCGCATCTGAAAGGTTCTGCGATTATTTTGGATGATAATTCGGAGAGGATTTATCCTATGAGAGTTAGACCTCGGTTTACTTGGCATGGGGGAGAGGCTCCAACGGCTATTAAGAAGGGTGATGAGGGACTGTAGTATAATAATTTTTTTTAAGGGTTGGGGGATGGATGTTTATGGTATTGGGTGCTGACGAGCGTTGGACTGAGGATAATATTATAGATTTAGAGAAGGGATTAGGAAGAGGGTTTGTGATATTTTAGAGAGTCGTGCATATGTCCTTGGGAAGAAACTGATACTGTAGACATTGATTCTTTAGATCGTCTGGAGCTTCTTAGTAACCTCGAGTATAAATTTGATATCAATATCGATGAGGATGATGCTATTAGGATTGGTGTGGGGATGCCAGAAGGAGAGTTGGATTTTTCGAGGAAATTTGTTCTTTTGATAAGAGGTATAATTGATTATCTTGTTTGTAGAGATGATGTGGTGTAGGGGCTATCTACAAGTTACTTTAAAGTAGTAATCTTTATAAACAGAGAATATTAATAGTTTTTATGGAAGGTCAAGTTGTGAAGGTTCCCTCAAATTATGCCGATGTTGCTATGGTTTTGTATGGTTGTGGAATTGGAGAATTGGAATTAAGGAGGATGACAGGGGAAATGAGCCTTTCTTGTAGAATGGGGTTTGATTCCCTGGGATATTTGGAATTACTTTCTCAGATTGAAAAGACGAGAGGGGATGATCTTTTGGGCAAAGAGGAAGAATTTGAACAAGTTAAGACGGTAGAGGATTTGGCGAATTTTCTTTCGGAGTTACCAGCAGTTGCTTAATTATTTAACTTTAAATTGAGCTTGCCAACGATAGATATAGGGTCCGATGTCGCCGGCTTTTCTTATTTTGATTTTACCTATTTTTTCTTTTGTATTTTTTCTTATTTCATTTAGAACTTCTTCTTTCTTTCCGAAGCCGTGATAGAAAATTGTTGTTCCTTTTTTGGAAAGTTTTAGTGCTGTTTTTAGGAAAGTATCTTTGAGATTTGGTCTTGGCATTAAGATAATATCGAAATCTTTAGTTTTGATATTATCAGTGGGTAGTGAGTAGTGAGTAGTGAGTAGTCGAGTTGGGAGATTGTTGGCGTTGCCTGGAACTAATGTTATATATTTTTGGAGTTTGTTTAGGGCTATTATTTTCTTTGCTTCAATGTTTGCTTTCTTGTTTAGTTCATTGGCGTAGATGTGGAATAATTTTTTAGCTTGTTTTAATTTTTTAGCAATGACTATTGGATAGGGGGAAATTCCTGCGAACATCACGAGAATACGAAAAACTTTGTTTTTCGTGTTTTTGGTTTTTGGTTTTTGGTTTTTGGTTAGTTTTGCTACTTCGTCGGAGATTACTTTTCTTTCATTGGATAGTCTTGGTGAGAAATAGGATTCGTCGATGTTGAATTTGAAGATGCAGTTGTTTTCTTTGTAGGTCGCTTTTTTTGTTTTTATTCCTGCGAGGTGTTTCGTCTTGAGAGTTCTTAATTTTCCTGAGAAGCCTTCGGTTTTTTCTAGGACTGTTGTGACTGTTTTATTTTGTTTTAGGAATTTTCTTGCTTTGAGTTTTTTTGTAATCCATAGGGTTCTTCTTGGGAATTTTAGGATTGCTATGTTTCCGATGATGTCTTGGGGGATTTTTTTCATAATGAACATAGTTTCCAAATGTATAAAAAGGTTATTGATTTCTGTTTGTTATGGAATTGAAAGGAAGTGAGACTGAGAAGAATTTATTGAAGGCGTTTGCTGGAGAGAGCCAGGCAAGGAATAGGTATACTTATTTTGCTTCGGTGGCTAAAAAGGAGGGATTTGTTCAGATTAGTAATATTTTTTTAGAGACTTCGGCGAATGAGAAGGAGCATGCGGAGGTTTTCTTTAAGTATTTGGAGGGGGGCGATGTTGAGATTCAAGCGAGTTATCCTGCAGGTCGTATTGGAACTACTAAGCAAAATTTGTTGGCTGCGGCCGATGGAGAGAAGATGGAGTGGTTTGGGTTGTATCCCGAATTTGAAAGGGTTGCTAAGAAAGAGGGATTTGATGATGTTGCTGATTCGTTTAAGGAGATTGCGGTTGTTGAGGGTTATCATGAGCGGCGGTATAGGAAACTATTGAAGAATGTGCAGGATGAGAGGGTGTTTAAGAGGGGCGAGGATGTGAAGTGGAAGTGTGGGAATTGTGGTTATGTTGAGGAGGGTGAGGAGGCTCCTGAGGTTTGTCCTGCATGTAAGCACGCTCGTGAGTATTATGAAGTCTTGTGTGAGAATTATTAGATGGTGAAGAAAAAAAAGGTGGCGAGAAATTATTGGTTCAAACGTAAATGGACGAATGTTGAATCGGGATGGGGATTTGTTCCTATTAATTGGAAGGGCTGGGTTGCTTTGATTTTGTTGGTTGGTGTTAATGTTTTTGCTTCTCAATATTTTGATGTTATGAATTCTCCGTTTGAGGAAGTTAGTAAATTTTTGGTGGTTTTTTTATTTTCTTTGGTTGTTTTTATTTTGATTGCTAAGAAGAAGACTGGGGCTTTGCCAGTAAGCAGTAAGCAGTTGGCAGTAAGCAGTGGTCGGAAGGGGAGGGGAAGATGACGAGTCGAGGGCAGATTTGGAAGTTTAATGTTCACGGATTGTGGAAAAGTTAATGTTATATAGGGTTGAATCTTGTTTTTTTTATGTCATATAAGTTTTTGGAGCATACTGCTGATGTGAAGTTTTTGGCTAAGGGTTCGAGTTTTGAAGAGGCTTTTAGTTCTGCTGCGGATGCTATGAATGAGGTTATTCGTGGGGATATTAAGATTCTTGAGAGCGAGGAGAGGAGTTTTAGTGTTAAGGGAAAAGATTTTGAGGAATTGCTTTATAATTTTTTGGAGGAGTTTTTGTTTTTATTGGATGCTGAAGATTTTTTGGTTTCGTCGGTTAAGGAGATTGCAATTGATAAAGAGGCTTTTGAGTTGAAGGCGGTTGTCGTGGGAGATTCTGCTAAGAACTATAAATTTACTAATGATGTTAAGGCTGTGACATATAGTGAGATGAAAGTTTATGAGAAAGGTGGGGAGTTTTTTTCGGAAGTTGTTTTGGACGTATAGTTTGGATATTTTAACTCCATATTGAGATAATCATTGCGTTAACTGTTTTCATAACATTTAAATAATATAATTCTATAGTAATTTGAAGATGGTGACGAATAGGGGAGTAAGTTCGAGAAAAAGGGGAATCTCGGCGATTGTTGCTACTGTTCTAATTGTTTTAATTACTGTCGCTGCGGTTGCAATTTTTTGGGTTGCTATTTTGCCGGTTATTCAGGAAAATATTTTGTTTGTTGGAGAAGAGGCAAGACTT
>Ga0075115_10000518_pt1 | contig 19153 bp, 14 predicted proteins | sample AntAceMetag02UKH_FD_69785 | JGI IMG/M metagenome (GOLD analysis project Ga0075115, IMG submission 69785) | Saline lake microbial communities from Ace Lake, Antarctica - Antarctic Ace Lake Metagenome 02UKH | ecosystem: Environmental > Aquatic > Non-marine Saline and Alkaline > Saline | place... | reverse complement strand
TTAATAACATTGCATAATAATTAACAACTTATACACAGTATCCACAACTATATCATATTATCCACAAGAGAAGGATACTAATCCACAATTTATTAACAATTTGTTAAGGTATTATTAACAACCATAAAAAATTAATTTCTTCTATATTCATTAATAGAACGAATTAGTTTTTGTATAACATTATCCATAGTTGAATCAGTTTGAAATTGTCCTTCTATTCTCTGGCATGCATGCAGTACAGTAGTGTGGTCTCTACCTCCAAATTCATAACCAATTTCTGTAGTGGAATAATCTGTCATTTTTCTCGAAATATACATAGCAATCTGTCTGGGAAAGGCTATAGCCCGTGTTCTTTTTTTTCCACGTAATTCAAAATATGATAGATTGAAGTAATCTGCTACAACACGTTGAATTGTTTCTATTGCTATACTTTGTTCTCTGTTTAAAGAGTATGAATCTTTTAATTGCTCCTGTGCAATTTCAAGAGTTATTTTTTTTTCCAGAAGTTTTGAGTAAGCAATCAGCTTGGTTAGTGATGCTTCCAAATCACGAACATTTGTATTTATATTTTTTGATATGAATGTAAGTACATCATCTGACATCTCATAATCTTGTTTATCACATTTTTTTCGTAATATTGCCATTCTTGTTTCAAAATTAGGAGGCTGCAGGTCAACGTTAAGCCCCCGTTCAAATCGGCTTCTTAAACGTGCAGTGAGTTCTTTTAATTCAGAAACAGGGCGATCACAAGTAAATACCATTTGTTTGTTAGAATCATATAAATCATTAAATGTATGAAATAGTTCTTCTTGAGTTGATGATTTTCCCTGTAAAAAGTGAATATCATCAATTAACAGTATGTCAACCTTTCTGTACTTATTCTTAAATTGTTGGGTTTTTCTGTCTCCAACCGCCTTAATAAACTCATTAGTAAATGTTTCAGCAGTAACATATTTTATATCTAACTCCTGAGTGTTTTCACAAACATGATTATTAATTGATTGAATAAGATGGGTTTTACCTAATCCAACACCTCCATAAATAAGGCAGGGGTTATAGGTAGTTCCCGGATTTGTTGCAATTGCCATACAGGCATTGAAGGCAAAAGAGCTGTTGTCACCAATAACGAAAGTATCAAAAGAGTATGAGTTGCTCGAATAAGTATGTTTCTTTTTGTGAAGAATTTTTTTCTTTACTAGTAAGGATGATTTATCCGTAATATCTAAATCAGAGAGGTTTTCTGTTTTAGCTTGTAAATTGCTCTGTTTTTTTATAACAAATGATATTTTTATTTCAGTTCCTGTAAGCTCATTCAGTATACTGTTGATTTTTTTTATATAGCGCTGTCTTATTTGATCCTGAATAAATTTTGATGGTACGGAGAAAATAATTTCATTAAGTTTTGACGATTCATATTCAAGTCTGTTAAACCAGGTGAAGTATTCCTGCTCAGATATTTCGGATCTAATTATGATAAGAGTTTCTTTCCAAAAGAGACTGTAATTATTTGTATCATTGTCCATAACGGACATAGTATAACAGTGTTGTAATAATGACAAGAAACATACTGAAATAACAATGCTTTTTATATAAATATTTATTAGTTAGTCACCATAACTAAATATGTATATATATATTATATAAAGAAATATATAATATTAAAAATTATTGCATATAAAATGGATTTGTTTGTTTGTCAGTAATTGAGATTATTAATAAAATCCGCTTCCTTTACTTTTATCTTGTAAAAATATATACTCATTATATCCTTCTAACAAACAGGTAACAAAGTATGCAAACAAATTATTCTGCTCAGGATATTCAGGTTCTAAAGGGCCTTGAAGCTGTCAGAAAAAGACCAGGAATGTATATTGGTTCGACCGGACCTGACGGTCTTCACCATTTAGTATATGAGGTAGTAGATAACAGTATTGACGAGGCTTTAGCCGGACATTGTTCAAACATATTAGTAGCGATTGAAAAAGAAAATATTATTCGCGTTACTGATGATGGCCGTGGAATTCCTGTCGATATTCACCCAACAGAAAATATTAGTGCTCTTGAAATTGTAATGACAAAACTTCATGCCGGAGGTAAATTTGATAAAAATAGCTATAAAGTATCCGGTGGTCTTCATGGAGTAGGTGTTTCGGTAGTAAATGCTCTTTCTGAGTGGCTTGAAGTGAAGGTTCATAGAAAAAATAAAATTTATTTTCAGCGATATCAGCGGGGAAAAAGCAGTGAGCCGGTAAAAAAAATTGGGGAAACAGTTGGTGAAGGTACACATGTTCGTTTTAAACCGGATTCTACAATTTTTGAGACTTCCGAATTTAGCTATGACATACTTTCTCAGAGACTTAGAGAGTTAGCCTTTCTTAATAAAGGTGTTAAAATAATCTTTAGGGATGAAAGAATCCCTGAGCCCAAGATAAGAGTTTTTCAATTTGATGGTGGTGTCAAATCTTTTGTTGAATATCTGAATAAGACGAAAAAACCGCTGCATCCAGTACCGGTCTATTTTGAAGCTGTTAAAGAAAATGTAGTTGTTGAGCTGGCTCTTCAGTATAACGATGGATACAGTGAAACGGTATTTACTTTTGTAAATAATATAAACACACGTGAGGGTGGAACGCACTTAATAGGGTTTAAAGCTGCATTAACAAGAGTTTTTAATGAATTTCTAAAAAAATCAAAGTTGGCTAAAAAGATTGATGTACCGTTTTCCGGAGAAGATGTCCGGGAGGGAATTACCGCAGTTTTATCAATTAAAGTACCCCAACCACAATTTGAGGGACAGACAAAAACAAAACTGGGAAATTCTGAGATAAAAGGAATAGTGGAATCTCTGGTTAACCAGAAGCTTAATGACTACTTTGACGAGTTTCCTGACGTGGTGGATTCTATTCTGGACAAGGCTGTTCTTGCTGCCAGGGCTCGTGTAGCTGCCAGAAAAGCACGGGATCTTACCCGGAGAAAGTCATTTTTGGAAGGCTCCGGGCTTCCCGGCAAACTTGCGGATTGCAGTGAAAAAGACCCTTCTTTGTGTGAAGTCTATATTGTTGAGGGAGACAGTGCTGGAGGGAGTGCTAAGCAGGGGAGAAACCGGGAATTTCAGGCTATTCTGCCTCTTTGGGGGAAAATGCTCAATGTTGAGAAGTCCCGTGTTGATAAAGTACTTGGTAACGAGAAATTACAGCCTATAATAACTTCTATTGGGGCAAATATAGGTAGTGAATTTGATTCATCAAAAGTGAGATATCATAAAATAATCATTATGGCGGATGCGGATGTTGATGGTTCACATATCAGAACGCTGTTATTAACCTTCTTTTTTCGTTATATGCCGGAACTTTATGAGAAGGGGTATATATATCTTGCCATGCCTCCATTATATAAAATTACGTACGGGAAAACGATACAGTATGCTTATGATGAGAAAGACAGGGATAAAATTTTCAAAGAACTTGGTATTTCTTCTGGAGATTCCAAGGTGGGAATTCAGCGGTACAAAGGTCTTGGTGAAATGAATCCTGCTCAATTATGGGATACCACAATGAATCCTAAAACCAGAAGCCTTGTTCAGATAAAGATGGAAGATGCTGTTGAAGCTGATACTATTTTTTCCATGCTGATGGGTGAGGATGTTGAACCAAGAAGAAGATTTATTGAAGAAAATGCATTATTAGTTTCTAATCTTGACGTCTAAAATAAATAGAAAAATAGATTATATACAGCCATAGCATATGGTTTAGATAATTAAAAAGAACCAATGCTTTTTGAAATTGACTCATTTCCTTTTTGAGTCAGTGTGAATATGAGGTAGCAAATTGAGTGATATTGTAAACAAACAGAAAATAATTCCTATTGCAATTGAAGATGAGATGAAAGAGTCTTATTTAAATTATGCAATGTCAGTAATAGTAAGTAGGGCACTTCCTGATGTTCGGGACGGGCTGAAACCTGTTCACCGTCGAATTCTCTATTCAATGTATGAGATGGGGCTGCGGTCGGATAAAGCTTTCAAAAAGTGCGGACGTATTGTTGGTGATGTATTAGGAAAGTTTCATCCGCATGGAGATCAGTCTATTTATGATGCGCTAGTAAGGCTTGCACAGGATTTTTCAATGCGTTACCCAGTGGTAAAACCTCAGGGAAACTTTGGTTCTGTTGATGGAGACCCGGCGGCGGCAATGCGGTATACAGAAGCAAAAATGGCCAAAATAGCAGAGTATTTACTCAGTGATATAAACAAAGAGACAGTTGATTTTGGCCCTAACTATGACGATTCTATGATAGAACCGCTAATTCTTCCTGCGGCTTTTCCGTATCTGCTGGTAAATGGCGGAAGCGGAATTGCAGTCGGGATGGCTACGAATTTGGCTCCGCACAATCTTGCGGAAGTGTGCAGTGCTGTTTGTGCCCAGATAGAAAACCCGAATATTGAGCTGGATGATCTTATGGATCACATAAAAGGACCGGATTTTCCTACTGCAGGTATTATTTATGGAACCAGGGGAATAAAAAACGCTTTCCGTACAGGTCGCGGTAAAATTACTGTTCGGGCAAGGTGCAGTATGGATACGCTGGCAAATGGAAAGGATGTTATTCTGGTATCTGAACTCCCTTATCAGGTAAATAAAGCAAATCTTATAACTAAAATAGCAGATTTGGTAAGGGATAAAAAAGTTGATGGAATTTCAGATTTACGGGACGAATCGGATCGTGATGGAATGCGAATTGTCATTGAACTTAAAAGGAGTGCAGTGGCAAAAGTAGTTTTAAATCAATTATTTCTGCACACTTCACTACAGCAGAATTTTAATGTAAATAATCTAGCCTTAGTAAATGGACGGCCTGAGTTGTTGTCTCTTAAAGAGATGATATTTCATTATATACAACACAGAAAAGAAGTAATTATCCGGAGAACAAAATTTGAACTAAAAAAGGCCGAAGAGAGAGCCCATATTCTTGAAGGTTTGAAAATTGCTCTGGATAATATTGATGAAGTAATAAAAATAATAAAACAATCATCGGATGTTTCTAATGCCCGAGATGGTTTGATAATTAGATTTGGTTTGTCACAGCTTCAGGCACAGGCAATTCTTGATATGCGTCTTCAAAAACTCACCAGTCTTGAGACCCGAAAAATTGTTGCAGAGCTTGAAGAGATTAAAGAGAGAATTGCACAATATAAAGAGTTGCTTGCCAGTGAAAAAATGCAGATGGACGTAATTACTGATGAAACCCGAGAAGTTTCAGATAAGTTTGGGGATAAGAGAAGATCAGAAATTCTCTATGATGAAGTAGACGATATAAATATTGAAGATCTTATTAAAGAGGAAAACGTTGTAGTTCCTATTTCTAACAGGGGGTTTATAAAAAGAGTTCCGGCTTCTGCATACCGCACACAAGGGCGTGGGGGAAGAGGTGCTAAAGCGGCAAATTTACGTGATCTCGATTTTATTGAGCATTTATTTGTTGCATCAACACATGACCATGTTCTTTTTGTTACTTCAGAAGGAAAAGCTTATTGGATAAAGGTACATGAAATTCCAGAGGGATCACGAACATCAAAAGGGAGTCATGTTAAATCATTATTAGCTATTTCTTCCGACGAAGACATAACTGCAATTATAACATTCAAGGATTTCACCCCCAATACTTATCTTTTTATGGCAACACTTCGGGGTGTTGTTAAAAAAGTAGAGATTCCATTGTTTAGAAATGCTAAAACAAGGGGCATTGCTGCTATTAATCTAGACAGTGGAGACAAGCTTGTAAGTGCACTCCTGACATCCGGGGAAGACGAAGCTTTGCTGGTTACAAGAAAAGGTCAAGCGGTCAGATTTTCCGAACAGTTAGTTAGGGCTATGGGAAGATCTTCGAGAGGTGTACGCGGAATCAAGCTTTCTGTAATAGATAAAGTTGCCGGCATCCTTCGAGTAAATGAAAACAATAAAATCTTGTTACTTACAACCAATGGATATGGTAAAAGAGTAGAATTTAACAGTTTTGCAAACCACTCCAGGGGAACCAAGGGACAAATATGTTATAAGTTTTTTGAAAAAACCGGCGAAATTGTTGGAGTTTTATCAGTTAACGAAGATCATGATTTAATGTGTATAACGGCACAGGGATTGTCGATAAGAACCTCAGCAGCCCTTATTCCTGTTCAGGGTAGAAATGCAGGTGGAGTAATAGTTTCTTCAATCAGAAAACCTGATCAAATTGTCTCAATAGCAAGAACAGAGAAAGATGAAGAAGAGGACTTGCCGGAAGAATAGTAGTTTTAACCATATAAAGCACCAAAGAGGCCTCCGCGGGTCTCTTTTTTGTGGGTGTTTCACGTGAAACAATATTATTTAAATGTATATTACATAAAGAATTAACCAATTTAGAACAGCTGTTTATACAAAGGCTTGGATGAATTAAGGTGTGAGGTAAATAAAAAAACAAACTGCATGATTATAAATGTTTCACGTGAAACAAAGAAAATTAATAATTTAGAAATAAGTTGGGATTAAGATACAAATTATCTTAATCATATAAGTCAGAAGTTTTTTGACATTTAATAATTACTTCTATACACAGGAAAAGTAGTTTGTCAAAAAAGTTCTGTAGTCAATTAGTCAATTAGCCAATTTTTTAAAATTGGCTAATTGACTGAAATAACTTCAAGTGTGGGAGATATTTTCTCTCTAAGGTATCTTTCTACCCCTTGTTTTAAAGTCATTTGAGACATTGGACATCCAGCGCAAGCGCCTGTGAGTCGAACACTAACAATATCACCTACGAGACTGATGAATTCAATATCTCCTCCATCGTTCTGAAGAGATGGTCTAATATCATTAATTGCAAGCTTTACATTTTCTTCCATTGATTTTCTCCTTTCGTTTGGTTTTTGAAAGGTACAGAATGTTCGGTAATTGGTCAAGAGAATATATAAAAAGAGCTGACACCATTCAACTAATTTACTATAATCACATTATGTCTGTTAAAAAAATTGTTTTTGCTAATCAAAAAGGTGGTGTTGGAAAAACAACGACTACGGTAAATCTCGGTGCCTATTTGGCTGAGCTGGGAAAAAAGGTGCTTTTGGTTGATCTTGATCCGCAGGGGAATTTAACCAGCGCCGTAGGAGGTGATGATGAAATTCCAGGTATTTATGAAGTATTAACGGGGAAAGTTGAAATAGAAAATTCTATTCAGGACACACCTGTAGAAAGGTTATCTGCAATTGGATCAAATATTAATCTAACAGGAATTAATGTCGAATTGGTGGATGCTTTTAGAAGAGAGTATTATCTTGATAAATATTTGAAAAGACTGGAGGAAAAGTGGGATTATATTTTTATCGATTGTCCTCCTTCCTTGGGGCTTCTTACCTTGAATGGGTTAGTCGCAGCAAACTATTCAATTATCCCCCTTCAATGTGAATATTTTGCTTTAGAAGGTTTAAGTATGCTAGTCAGGACAATAATGAGTGTAAAGAAACAACTTAATCCTGATATCGATATAATGGGAATCGTTTTTACCATGTATGATCAACGAACGAGATTAGCAAAAGACGTTGTTAAAGATGTTTCTGATTACTTTTCTGATAAAGTTTTTAATAGTCTGATACCGCGAAATGTTAGGTTGTCAGAAGCCCCTTCGCATGGATTGCCAATAAATTTATACGATCCATTTTGTAGTGGTGCAAAGAGTTATTTTGAACTTGCCAAGGAGGTGCTTAATCGTGGCTAAAAGAGGATTGGGAAAAGGAATAGGATCGCTGATTGGTGATTATTCCATGGATAACAATTTGATTTCAGGTGATAAATCATCATCTACAGATGATAATAACAATAGCGTTATAATGCTTGGAGTAGATAAGATTACTTCGAGTACGGGACAACCCAGAAAACATTTTGATGCAAAATCATTACAGGAACTTGCTGATTCAATAAAAGAGCAAGGGGTTCTCCAACCGATACTGGTTGAAGAGTCTCCGGATGTACCTGGGCATTTTATTATTGTAGCAGGGGAAAGACGGTTTCGGGCTTCAAAACTAGCTGATTTAAAGCAAATACCCTCCTTGATTAAAAATTTTTCAGAAGAACAACGATTGGAAGTAGCATTAATTGAGAATATCCAAAGAGAAAACTTAAATCCGATTGAAGAGGCTCAAGCATATCGTTTTCTTATTGATCAAGCTGCCTTAAGTCAGGATGAGTTGTCAAAAAGGATTGGTAAAAAACGATCAACTATTGCAAACAGTCTTAGGTTATTGAACTTAAATGAAGAAATACAAAAATCTTTGAAGGAAGGTGTTGTTACAGCCGGTCATGCTAGAGCGTTGTTATCAGTTGTTAACCCTGCAGATCAGGAAATTCTTTTTCAAAGAATACTAAAAAACAATTTATCTGTACGTCAGGCAGAAATTGAAGGAAAGTCTCTTAATGAGGGGTCTCGGGCTGCAAAAAAGAAGATTAAAAAAAACGATTCAAAAGAAAAACCTGCTGAGGTGCGTCGGATTGAGGAGAAGTTTCTTGAGGCACTTGGAACAAAGGTTTCTCTTAAAGGGAGTTTGAAGAAAGGACGGTTAGAAATTGCTTTCTATTCTCCTGATGATTTAGAGAGAGTATATCAGCTGTTATCAAAGAACGATGATCTGTTTAATTAGATGTTAAAAAAATAGTTTTATAATTTAATAGGAGTTTTTATGGATAAGTTAAAAGATGGGTTGTATGCAGAAATTGATAGTTCTAAAGGAACTATCCTTATAAATCTTGAATTTGAAAAAACACCGCTCACGGTCTCTAATTTTATTGGACTGGCTGAAGGAGCTCTTGGTAATGCTAAAGGAAAAGACGGCTATTATGATGGGCTTGTTTTTCATAGAGTTATCAACGACTTTATGATTCAGGGTGGCTGTCCGCTGGGGACAGGCACAGGTGGCCCCGGATACTCTTTTCCGGATGAGTTTGATTCAAACTTGAGGCATTCTGATCCAGGAGTTTTATCAATGGCAAACAGCGGACCCGGAACAAACGGGAGTCAATTTTTCATAACGCATGTTGCTACGCCATGGCTTGATGACAAACACACAGTTTTTGGAAAGGTTTGTGAGGGAATGGATGTGGTTAATGGCATTGCTCAGGGTGATAAAATACATACAGTTAAGATTTTACGCATTGGGGATAAGGCTAAAAGTTTTGTTGTAACCCAAAAGGAGTTTGACTTACAATTGAAACAACAGAAAGAAAAAAAAGAGGGGAACAGCTTTTCCGATAGAAAAAAAGCCGAAAAAGAGGTTTTTAACAGATGGCCGGAAGCCATTGTTTCAGCCACGGGACTACGACAAATTGTTGTAAGAAAACCCACAGGAGATAAGGTTCCACCCTATGGAACAAGCGTTACAGTTCACTATTCAGGAAAGCTGTTAACCGGCGTTGAGTTTGATAGTTCATATAAAAGAAACTCTCCTGCTGTTTTTGCAATTGGCCAGGTAATTGAAGGCTGGAATGAAGCACTCCTCACAATGAAAAAAGGTGAAAAAAGGGTTTTAATTATACCGCCGGAATTGGGGTACGGGAAAAAAGGTTACCCCGGTGTAATCCCGCCCAATAGTTTTCTCATTTTTGATGTTGAGTTAATAGATTTCTAAATAGAAAAAGATGGCAAAAGAAAAAACCGTATATATTTGTAGCGAATGCAACCATGCTGAACAGAACTGGCTGGGGAGGTGTCCACAGTGTGGGAAGTGGAACTCTTTTGTAGAAGATCGGATCTCTACAAAAGAGGTAAGAAGCAAAGTTCAAATAAATAAAATAGTTAACAGGGTAACAAACCACCCACAAAACCTTAAAAGTATGGAGAAACAGCAAGAGCTTCGCTTTAGCTCCGGAATATCAGAAGTAGATAAAGTTCTTGGTGGTGGTATTATGAAAGGGAGCTCTGTTTTGATTGGCGGAGAGCCAGGAATAGGAAAGTCTACCTTATTATTGCAAATAATGGCAAATTCAGACGCAAAAAAAGCGCTTTATATATCTGGAGAGGAGTCTGCCGGGCAAATTAAACTTCGTGCAGAGAGGCTTGATCTGGACCTTGAAAAGATTTCTGTTCTGTGTGAAACCCGGTTAAACAAATTGGTTAACATATTAACCAAAGAGAGGTTTGATCTCATAGTTGTCGATTCAATACAGACAATTGTAAGTGAAGATGCGGGATCCATAGCGGGTACGGTAAACCAGATAAAATTTTGTTCTATGGAGCTTGTAGATACTGCCAGGTATTTAAATGCATCGCTTTTTATTATTGGGCATGTGACAAAAGAGGGTGCTCTGGCTGGTCCCAAATTAATAGAGCATCTTGTTGATACGGTTCTCTATTTTGATCATGCTGAAACAGGTGTGAGAATTGTACGAGCTGGAAAAAACAGGTTTGGATCTGTTGATGAAATTGGAATTTTTACGATGACCGAAAAGGGTCTTAAACAGGCAGACCATCCCGAATCTTTTTTTCTTGAGAAAAGAGAAGGAGAGATTCCTGCCGGTGTAGCAGCTGCGGCTGTTTTTGAAGGATCAAGAACTTTTATGGTGGAAATTCAAGCACTTACTGTTCCAGCAAAAAGCGGTTATACCCGGGTATATTCTGATAAGATTGACTCGGCAAAGGTTTCACGAATTTCTGCAATTCTTGAAAAACATATTGGTTTGAGATTTTCAGATCAGGATATTTATATAAATGTGGCTGGTGGTATAAAACTAGTGGAAGTTGGAATAGAATTGCCTCTTGCCTTGGCATTATATTCAGCACGAATAGGAAAGCCGTTGTTAAACCAGCTTGCTTCAGCCGGAGAATTAAGCCTTGCCGGAGAGGTGAGACGTATCGGGCATCTTGATAAACGTAAATTTACATCTGGTAAAATGGGGTTTAAACGATTTTTGGGACCAACAGCACAAGATGTTCAGATGTTCTCCGGAATATCTGATATGTTATACACATCCTGCAATAATATTCGGGAAGCGGTTCAGACAATCTTTCCACGAGGCACTACTTCAAGAGGCTAACCAGGAATGGAAAAGCTGCAAAAGTTCCAACCGCACTTCCAATACTGGTGAACAGAAATACAAGAAGTGCATGAGTTACTCGATTTCTAAAAAATCCTTTGAAAGAGAGAATATCTTCATTTATTTTTTCAAAATCTATCACTCTGGGCTTTCTTAGGTAGGCTTCTATTCCACCGGAAACAATTCCTACACCGATAGTAGGGTTTAATGAGGTAAATGGAGCCAGCAAAATGGATGCTACAATAGTTAGTGGGTGAGCTAATGATAAAATAGCACCAATTCCTGATAAAACACCATTTATCACAAACCAGTAGACAAACATCTCAAGTCCCTGATACCAACCCGCATTGATAAATCCAACAACTAGTAGTGCTGCAACAGTTGCAGGAATAATCCATGGTAAGAATTTAGTTATTTTTGAGGGAACTGGAATATGGTTTAATTCAGTGAGGTCATCAGAGAGAGAACCTTTTTCAAGTTCTGCGATAGTAGAGATAATTCCTTCTGCATGTCCTGCTCCAATAACAGCTAAGGTGTTTTCACCGGGAGCTTTGTAAATATTAGTAGCTAAATATCTATCTCTTTCATCTATTAGTACTTTTTTAACAGTCGGAAGTTCTTTTGCCAGCTCTTCCATCATACCCTGAAGGGCTGAACGCTCTTTTAGGGATTCAACTTCTTCCTGTGATAGTTTTTCACGGGAAAATGCAGAGGAAATCAGGGCGGCAAGAAGCTTTAGTTTATTCCAAAAGCCTGACTTTTTCCAGGCACGTCTTAATGTTATTTGAATATCTCTGTCACTCAAGGAAAAAGGAATCCCTGCTTTTTCTGCAGCTTCAATTGCAATTTTCATCTCCTGTCCAGGAGCTGTTTTCGAATTTTCACCCATTCGACGTTGAAAAGAGGAAAGAGCCAGATTTGCCAGCATGAAAAACCCTTTTCCCTGCTTTAAAATTTTTCCAATATTCAGGCTTTGCCAGGATTGTCCCTCTTTCATGACCTTGTATCTTCCGGCGTCAATTTCCACACAAATATGATCTGGGGTTTTTTCCAGAATTAAAGTCTCTACCTCCTCAACACTTTCTGATGATATATGTGCAGTTCCTAAAAGATAGATAGTTTTGTTTTTTATAGTGACTACAGTAAGTGTGTCAGAAATATTTTCGCTTTTCACTAAAAGCCTCCGTATAGAACATAAGAAAAATTTAGATTTTGACAATCTTATCAAATATACTAACGAATGAAAAAATGAACAAGCCTATGTTGCAAATAACAGTTTTATAGATTAATGTCAGCGCATGGAAATGGTAGTATATCTTGGTTTATTATTTGCTGCATTATTAGGAGGAGCCGCCGCCGCAGCGGTGAAGCTTCTTCCTCAAAAGACCGAAAAGGTCATTGATTTTCTTCTCACTGTTTGCCTGTATGCCCTTTTATTCAGTATGGGTATTAAAACCGGACTGATAGAAAATATAGGAAGTAAGCTCTCAATGATTGGTTTAACCGCAGTTGCCTTTGCTCTTGTAACCACCGGTGGTAGTCTAATAATTGTTCTGATTACAGGATATATATACTATTTAATAAGAAAAAGTTGTTATGCGGCAGTAAAAACACCAGGTGATGATGGAACAAAACCAATTTCAAACCAGAAAAAATCAATAGTGAACATTATTTCTCATCTTAAAGAACCCGCCTTGCTGATCGGAATTGTTATTGTTGGAGCAACAGCAGCAGCTTCTACTGAGTTGTTCTCCTGGTTCTCAGATTCTATTACTGAATGGCTTATATATGTCTTACTTTTTCTTGTAGGGGTGCAGATGGTTCATGGAAAGACGGATCTGATTTCAGTTCTAAAAAATCCAATATCCTTAGCTTTGCCACTCCTTACTATTGTTGGGACTTTGGCTGGATCAAGCATAATCCCTCTTTTTTTTGATATAACCTTGTCAGAATCTCTAGCTGTTAGTGCTGGTTTTGGCTGGTACTCTCTTTCAGGAGTTCTAATATCTGATCTGGGTGATCCGGTTTTAGGTTCAATAGCCTTTCTGAGTAATTTGTTCAGAGAGAGCATGGCTTTTCTTCTTATTCCATTGCTGGCAGGTTTTGGAAAACATAGAGCATCAATTAGTGTGTGCGGTGCAACGAGTATGGATGTTACCCTTCCAATGGTTGAAAAGTTTTGTGGTGTTGATTATGTCCCTCTGTCCTTGGCTCATGGGATTCTACTTACGCTAGTAGTTCCCTTTCTAGTACCTCTTTTATATGCTTCGGGAATAAGTTAGGATAGCTTACTTATTTAGCAAGTGCTATACATACCTGAAATGCAAAAAATTTAAAATTCTCTGTCAATAAACCACCTGTTTCATGAACCATTCGCAGCATAATAGCGTTTGAAGCCGGCTGAAGCTGATGAGAAAATATATAATTAGATACTTCGCTAACAGCTTCTCTTATTCCTTCAGGAGAGCTTTCGTTGAATTGTGTAAATGCATAATTACCGGAATGGAAAAAATTTTCAGAAAATATTGCCGGAACCGTATAACGGGCATCAGGAATTAAAGAGAACCCGGCCGTACATTTTTCTATGGAAATAGGGGTTGTTCCCGGCATCCAATTCCCGAAAATAGCTGCTTCCTGGCACGAGTAGCTGCTTCCCGTAAATGAACAGATTTGAGAATGTAAGTACTCAAGTGTTTTTTTCGGGGAGTAGAAGTCGATAGCAAAATCTTGATTTTCACCTGTTACCTGATAGGGAATTGACTGATACAGGTGTAATTTCATTACATTCATGCACAAATAATAAAAAATCAGATAAATAAAGTAAAGAGGTGAAGCTCTTGTAAATTATAAATTTTGCTAAATCGAAAGCTTTGGTTTGATGTTTTGGAATTGTATCAGTTAGTCAGAGATAAAAGAATATTTTCCAATAACTTTTAACAAGAGACTTTCTACAAAATCAATCCTCTGTTATCTTATTTATGTCATACTATAAAAATTTATTAGGAAGGAATTATATGAAACCTACAGAGTTGGCTAAAGGTGTTTTTCGCATAAGTGCAAATATTGGATCTCAGGATCTTTTTGAAGGGATCTGGCCAATACCAAATGGAGTCTCTCTAAACTCTTATATTGTTAGAGGGGAAAAAATAGCATTAATTGATATGGTAAAAGACTGGGAGGGAGCGGTTGATAAAATCTCGGTGCAACTCAACTCACTTCAGATCCAAATTGAGGACATTGATTATCTTATTCTAAATCATATGGAACCGGATCATACCGGCTGGCTTTCTGAATTGCGGGATAAAAATCCAAATATTAAAATTTTATGTTCAAAAAAGGCAGTACCTCTGGTAAAAGCATTTTATGGTATTGAAGATAATGTAGTGGCAGTCGGCTCTGGTGATTCTCTGGATTTGGGTGGCCGAAAACTCTTATTTGAAGATACCCCAAATATACATTGGCCGGAAACCATGATGACTGTTGAGCCTGAATCCGGAATTCTCTTTTCTTGTGATGCATTTGGTTCTTTTGGTAAAGTTGGTGAAGCTGTTTTTGATGACCAGCTTTCAGAAAAAGATCGCGAGTTCTTTAAAAGAGAGACGCTTCGTTATTATGCAAATATTGTCTCCACCTTTTCTACTTTTGTTGAAAGAGGTATTAAAAAATTAGAAAATCTTGATATAAAAATAATCGCACCTAGCCATGGAATAATCTGGCGCTCAAAACCGAAAGAGATAATACAGGATTATGTTAAACTGGCATCCTATATGAACGGACCGGCAGAGAAAGAGATTACTCTTATCTGGAGCAGTATGTATGGAAACACAGAGGCTCTTCTTGATTCAATCATTAAAGGGGTCGAAGAAGAAGGAGTTCCGCTTACTCTCCATAGAATTCCGCAAGAGCACGCATCGTTTGTTTTGGCGGCTGCCTGGAAATCTTCAGGAATCATTATTGGAACACCAACATATGAGTATAAGATGTTTCCACCAATGTATGCAATTTTGGATATACTTGAAAGAAGCCATGTTAAAAACAGAAAAGTTTTGAGATTCGGATCTTATGGTTGGTCAGGCGGAGCACAGAAACAATTCGATGAATTTTCTGCAGCAATGAAATGGGATTGTTTAGGATCTATTGAATATCAGGGAGCACCTACAGAAGTTGACAAACAGATGGCCTATATGAAAGCGAAGGAACTGGCCAGAGCGGTTAAGGTGTGGGAGTAAGTCTTGATCTGCCTGAAGACAGGTTTTTGATTTTTTCAGAAGCGGTAATATATTCAATTTCCGGTAGGTTTCCGGTTATGGTGACTGATGTTTCAAAACTCACATTGAGTGTCTCAGTATGGTGGGCGGAAAGGATTATTTTTGCCTGTTCGTACAATTCGTAACTAATAATTAATGAAAAATGTGTTTTTTGGATAAGTTCTTCCACTGGAATACAAGAGAGAGCCTCCTTGGCTGCGGCTGAATAGGCGCGAACCAATCCGCCTGTTCCTAGTTTTGTACCCCCAAAATAACGAATCACTATAACCAAAATATTAGTTATCCCGCTTCCTTTAAGAACTTCAAGCACAGGCCTTCCCGCAGTATTACGCGGTTCCCGATCATCACTCATACTAAACAGATCACCTCTTTTCCCCAAGATATAAGCATGTATGACATGAGACGCATCAGGATGTTCCTTTCGTGATTGTAAAATGTGGGATTTGGCCTGTTCCGGAGAGTCCAGAGGGGTTGCAATTGCGATAAATCGGGATTTTTTAATCACTATTTCTACAGAAACAGTTTTTAAGGGTATAAGCATACTTCAATAATAACACGCTTTAAATGCAGAGTTCAACAACCCACGATGTACATAACGTGTAAACGAATAACAAGTTAATAAAAATGATGGCTTTAATCTATTGAAATGAATAACAGGTAACTATATACTCGATTCTAAATGAAAGAAATAAAACAAAAAAGAAACACGCACACACTTGCTGTTGTATTAGTAATTCTCTCAATGGTTTTTTATGGAATCTCTTTTCCGGCAACGAGAATTGCTTTGAATGATTATAATCCTGTATCCCTGATTACGTTACGACTCCTTATCTCGTCAGTGATATTGATGTTAGTAAATATATTAGTATATAAACGAAGTGCAATTCCACTTAAAAAGGATTTACCTCTTTTTTTGTTAATTGCTGCTTTCCAACCCTTCCTCTATTTCCTCTTAGAGACATATGGGCTTAGCTCTGTATCAGCCGCGGTATCATCTTTGATTATTGCCACCATTCCGGTTTTTACTCCGGTAATCTCACGCTTTTTTATTCGTGAAAAACTAACGATATTTAATTTTACCGGGATGGTTTTATCTTTTACCGGAGTCATTCTGCTTGTGGCTTTTTCTGATTCAAACATATCAGAGAAAAGTTTTACTATTCCAGGACTGTTGCTGCTTTTTGGAGCGGTTCTAGCTGCTGTTTTTTATACTATTATAGTTAAAAAATTGCCGCACACCTATTCAGCTCTGACAATCACTGCAGTTCAGAATTCACTTGGTCTTTTTCTCTTTCTGCCAGTGTTTTTTGTTATTGATTACCAGGATTTCATTACTGCAGTGCCCGGGAAAGAAACCATAATCAGTATTGTTTTTCTTTCAATTTTTGCATCCAGTCTTGCTTTTATATTTCTTAATTTCGGTATAAAAAAACTTGGTCCATCAAAGGCTAACGGGTTCGTTAATCTTGTTCCGGTAGTTACTGCTGTCGTATCATTTGTTTTTTTCAAAGAGCAATTTTCTGTGTATAAAATAGTGGGGATGGCAGTAATTCTTTCAGGTGTACTTATAGCTCAGAAAAAAAGAAAAGATTTAAAAAGCAGCTAAAGATCCTCTTCGATGAGCCTCATATAATTATTTTCATGATAAATCGGTATTCCTAACTTATGTAAGGTTTCAGCAAACAATCCTTTTCCCGGAATGGTTTTCTCCAATCATTTATCTGGTTTTTGTTACTCCTATCTTTGAACATTCACCGTGAATGGGACACTCAGAGTACCGAGTATAAAGTAACAGCATCTTTGGTTCTGAGGGGAATAATGGTTGATATAAGAACTCTAAAAGGATCCTTTCATATTATACCCGAAAATTAATTTCATCTTTCTCATGTCTTGACACCTCTAACTAATCCCATTAATTTAGTTCTATGATTATAGTATTAAAGAAAAACGCTACTTTGCAACAAAAAGCTCATATCAAAGAATTTTTGAAACAGAGAAATTTTCAGATTAGAGAGATTATCGGAGAAGAAGAAACAATTTTTGGAGCTGTCGGCATTGCACGTGTTGATCTACGAGAGGTTGAAATTTTAGGTGGTGTGGCAAAAGTAATTCCAATTTCCCGACCCTATAAACTTGCTTCCCGCGAGCTCAAAAAAGAAGATACCGTTGTTCAGGTAGATAAGATTAAAATTGGCGGAAACCGTATTGCAGTAATCGCCGGCCCCTGTGCAGTAGAGAGTCGTGAACAAATGTTTGCCGTAGCAAAATCTGTAAGTGAAGCCGGAGCAGTAATTTTACGCGGCGGTGCTTTCAAACCAAGGACTTCCCCATATGCCTTTCAGGGACTGGGAGAAGAAGGCTTGAAAATCATGAAAGAGGCAGGTGATACATACGGCCTGGCAATAATAAGTGAAGTGGTTAGCCCTGTATATGTGGATATGATGGCAAATTATGTTGATATTTTCCAGATCGGGGCAAGAAATATGCAGAATTTTGAGCTTCTCAAGGAAGTGGGCAGAGCGGGCAAGCCGGTTGTACTTAAGAGAGGTTTGGCTGCAACAATTGAAGAGTGGCTTATGGCTGCAGAATATTTAATGGCTCATGGGACTGATGACGTAATTCTTTGTGAGAGAGGAATCAGAACCTTCGAACCCTCTACCAGAAATACACTTGACCTGAGTGCTATTCCTGTTGTTAAAAAACTTAGCCATCTTCCCGTTATCGTTGATCCAAGTCATGCAACAGGCCTAAGAGAAAAAGTTATCCCCATGGCACTTGCCGCAGTAGCTGCAGGGGCAGACGGATTGATGATAGAAGTCCATAATAATCCTGACAAGGCTCTCTCTGATGGGCCGCAATCGCTTTTTCCAGAACAATTTGAAAAACTCATGCGCGACATTCAGGCAATGGCTCCTGTAGTAGGTAAGTCTATTGAAAAAATACCCTACTATCAGACAGCTTCAATAGAGAGCTTTTCTAATATAGACAAATGGGAAAAACAACAAGATCGCCCGAAAGCGGCTTTTCAAGGTGTTCATGGAGCCTACAGCGAGATTGCACTTGAAAGATTTTTTGGTGATCGACTAGAAGCTAAACCTTGCAGACGGTTTGCTGATGTGTTTTCTGCTGTTATGAGCGGAGAAGCTTTATGCGGAATTCTGCCAGTTGAAAATTCATTGGCAGGGACAATCAATGACAATTTTGATCTGCTTATGCGTCATCCGGATATATCGGTGATTGGTGAACAGCAAATAAGAATAAACCACAATCTCATCGGCATAAAAGGAGCAAATCCTGAGGAGCTTACCAAAGTTTTTTCTCATCCACAGGGGCTTGCACAATGTGCAGAATATCTTGATAAGTATCCAAATATTGAAAAAACACCTTTTTTTGATACAGCAGGTGCTGTAGCGTATGTAGCAGAGCAGAAAAACACGCAATTTGCAGCAATTGCCGGTCAGAAAACTGCTGCTTTTTATGGACTTTCTATCTTGAAAGAGGGTGTTGAAACTAATCCAAGAAACTATACACGTTTTTATATCATAACCCGGGAAGAGCGGGCGGCAGCAGTATCCGGAGGTACGATACCAAACAGGGGAGTTCTTGTTTTTTCTACACCGGATACACCGGGATCATTATTTACCTGCCTGAAAATAATGGCTGACTATGGTTTAAACATGAAAAAACTTGAATCCCGGCCAATTCATGGAAGTCCATGGGAGTATATGTTTTTTGTGGAGACAGAGCTTACCGATTTGGCAGTATTTAACGAAGCTTGTGGCAAACTGAAAAACGCAAGTGAAACATTCAGGATTCTTGGAACGTTTTATT
>Ga0075115_10000516_pt1 | contig 19175 bp, 17 predicted proteins | sample AntAceMetag02UKH_FD_69785 | JGI IMG/M metagenome (GOLD analysis project Ga0075115, IMG submission 69785) | Saline lake microbial communities from Ace Lake, Antarctica - Antarctic Ace Lake Metagenome 02UKH | ecosystem: Environmental > Aquatic > Non-marine Saline and Alkaline > Saline | place... | reverse complement strand
ACTATGTCGGAAAAGTCAAAATTAAAAAATCAGAGATGGGTCAAAATCCGAGCATAATTACGGAGGGGCAATTCTCATGAGCAGATGCGGGTCAATTCCTGTGAGCGGTGAAGACCTCTGTTAAAAAATGTTCAAAAATAGAGGCATTTTATTAAATTTTTTTCAATGTCTGTAGTTAAATCTTGGGTTTAGAAAGAAAGACCATGACCATTGATATTTTGATTCGTCGGCTACGACAGTGGGATTTTTCGTGACGGTGTGTTGAAAATGCTCGCCTTGGCCGTCTAGAGCGTAATTCTTTCCTTCGTATGGATCAGTAATTTCGAATGAATAATCAATTAAAGCATCAAGGGGCTTTCGAATAGCTAGACAATCTAACTCATTGTTCTGACGGTCTGATGGTACTGAATGCTTGGCTGGGAAGCTGCCTTTCAAAACATTATAGTAAGCTTTTCTTGAATCTGGAATAGCCATATTTGTAAAAATGTCAATCGCCATGCGATGATCGTTAATATTATCCTCATTGTATACTTGTATAATCATATTGACGTGTTCTGGAAAAATCTCCAATTGGGTGTCACTAATGTCATGAGAGTACCAGGGCGCCATAATGAATAAGAATGCTCCCTCTGTTCCCCAGCCTTCCTCCACCAGACCTTTCCAGGCCATAGCCGGTATGGCGCCCGCCCCAAAAGAGTGCCCTAGGAAGCCAACTTTTTGTAAATTAAACTGCGTTGCATATCGCTCAGCAGCCTCTTGAAACCCATTCCACAAAATTTGATAACGTTCCGATACACTACTACCCCTAATTGGATATGGAGAATAAACCACAGCAAATCCCCAGGAAACCAAATGAGTAAGTAGTGACCTGTAGCCCATCCAATTTGTGCAGCCAAAGCCATGCGAAAAAAACAATGCTGGTACGGAGGCAGAACGTTCTACGGGAAGAAGGACAGTTACCGGCACTCCTCCGTCAGATAGTCTCCACATTGAGTTTTCAAAAGTCTCTGAGCTCATTGTATATGGTCCTGTTTCCCCGTATTCCATTGGCGCGGTCAAATCTTGCGGGGGAGTGATAGCATAAGCTAACAACGCCCAAAACACCAAACAGAACGTAATTAAACAAATAAAAGATTTCTTCATAATAAACGGCTCCCTACAAAGGAATTATTTTTTTCTATTTAAAGCAATTTGCATACCAATTTGAATGGAATAGTCATTTTTAGGAAAACGCGAAATCGATTTATTCCAAACCTTTTCCTGGGCCGATCAACTATTGGAATCAGCGTTTTTACATCAGTGCTAATGGCCGATTGAAATGACCTGGAATTGGATAATAAAATTGGCCCACCCTTGAGTCAGGAATCTCTGACGCTCACAGGAATTGACCTATCTCTTTCAGGTGCTCAAAAAATTTATCCATCTTGACATGAGAGTTTTCATGTACTAAATATTGTTTTGTATTTATTGAGGGGGATAGTGGTTATGGTGCGTACCATAGATTAGTAACCCTTCAATAGATCCAGGTAGTTTCTGCTAGCTATCTTATATAATTAGACATTTCTTAATCTCTTATTTTTTCTCAATAATACCTCATTTCAAAATTTTTCTCAATGCCCTTAATTTTAGCTCACTTTAGGCACTTATTACGGAGACACCTAACCGCACAAGTCCAACTTTTGAGCTACGGAGAGGTACCGAAGTGGTCATAACGGGGGCGACTCGAAATCGTCTGTACGCCCAAAAGGTGTACCGTGGGTTCGAATCCCACCCTCTCCGCCAAGGGATTTGGGAATTTAGTGATTGGGTTTTTTAGCGGAATCAATATTGACTTGCCAAGGCTCATAATAGTATAGGTATATCGGTTCAGCTATGAGGAACCATGGTCGGGAGTTGATTTGGAGAGGTGCCCGAGAGGCTGAAGGGGCCCGACTGGAAATCGTGTGTACGCCCAAAAGGTGTACCGTGGGTTCGAATCCCACCCTCTCCGCCAGATATTTGTTAAGAATACAACAGCTTGATAGCCAGGTCCTGCGCAACGAAACCCTGCGAACCCCGCCAGGTCCGGAAGGAAGCAACGGCAGTAGGGCACTTCGTGTGTCGCAGGGGTGCCTGGCTATCATTTTTTTCCAGAGAGCAACTTACCTTAATTCATGTCCTATTTAGTTCTTGCCAGAAAATGGCGCCCTCAGACATTTGGAGATGTAATTGGTCAGGCACATGTGACCAGGACCCTTCAAAATGCATTAAGAAACGACTGTCTTGCCCATGCTCTGCTCTTCAGCGGGCCAAGAGGAATCGGCAAGACTTCTGTGGCCAGGATACTGGCAAAAGCCGTGAATTGTGAGTCAGGTCCGGCCCCTGATCCATGTAATAAGTGTGGAGTGTGCAGGGAAATAACTGCCGGATCTTCTATTGACGTACAGGAGATAGACGGGGCTTCTAACCGTGGTATTGATGAAATCCGTCAACTGAGGGAAAATATACAGTTTCTCCCAACTCGTTGCAGGCACAGGATCTATATCATCGACGAAGTACACATGCTGACCAAGGAAGCCTTTAATGCCCTTTTAAAGACTCTGGAGGAACCCCCCTCCCATGTGTACTTCATATTTGCAACCACTGAACCAGAGAAAATTCCCGCTACCATACATTCGAGATGTCAGCATTATGAATTCCGCAGGCTGGGTACTGCGGAGTTGGCGGATCACCTGGGCAAGATAGTCCAAGCAGAGGGCATGGGCCTTCAACAGGATGCGATGCTCTTGTTGGCAAGAGAGGCCGAGGGCAGTGTAAGGGACAGCCTGAGCCTTCTCGACCAGGTGGCTGCTTATGGTGCGACTTCATTGAAAGAGGTTTGTGAGGTTCTGGGTATTGTGGGGACCCAGGTGCTCAAGGAGCTTGCCGTTGCTATCCTTGAAAATGATGTGGCCAAGGCACTCAGGCTTATTGACGATGTCTACAGCTTCGGGGGAAACATCCAGAAATTCACTGCAGACTTGGTGTTTTTTTTCAGGAATTTTGTGGTGCTGAAAAATCTTGGTCCGGAGAGGGCAGTGACTTTGATGGATTTGAGCAGGGAAGATGTGGATGAGTTTTCTCCCGTCATTTCAAAGTATACTGCCCATAGCCTTTTCCAGGTGCTGGATGCCTTGATGAAGGGACAGGAGGCAATATACAGGAGCACTACTCCCAAGCTTTCTCTTGAAATGCTGGTGATCCGGCTGTGTAGTATGAAAGAGGTTTTAGGGATAGATGACCTCCTGGGAAAAGTAGATAAGCTTCTATCCTCAGGACGAATAGAGAAGGAAAATTTTTCTGAAAGACCTCAAAAAGAGATAAGCGCAGCCCATGAAACCGATTCTGTTACCCAAACGCCCAAAAAATGCAGCCCGGAGACATGGACTGATTTTGTAGATTTTGTTAAAGAACATCACCCTGTTCTCGGATCGTTACTGGCCTGTTGCGAGAGGATTGAGACAGAGAGCAACGGGGATCGGGTCCAACTCAAGTGCCAGCCAGGTATGCAGTATGACATGCTCTGCGAAATGGACCATCAGCAACGGCTGAGAGAGCTAACGAAAAAGTTTTTCAGCCGCGCAATCGATGTCGTAATAAAAGGGACCTGTGTTGCAAACACAGGTGACGCCGGAGGGAATGGGAAGACTTATAATGTGCGGGATGAACTTATTCAGTCATCCCTGGTCCAGGAGGCGGTTAAGGTCTTTCACGCACGGATTTCCGACGTAAAAGTTTTTTCTAATAGAGGACAGAAGTAATCTGAAAGGAGTTATATAATGCAGCCAAACATGAAGGAAATGATGAGGCAGGCTCAACGCCTCCAGGCCAAGATGGGACAACTCCAGAGTGAGCTGGCCACAAAGGAGATAGAGGCCTCTGTGGGAGGCGGGATGGTTAAGGCCGTTGCTAACGGAAAGCCGGAAATAGTATCAATAACCATTGAAAAAGAAGTTGTGGACCCTGAAGATGTGGAAATGTTGCAGGATCTGGTAGTGGCAGCGGTTAATGAGGCATTGGTCCAATCTAAAAAGATGGTAGAAGGAGAAATGTCAAAGCTGACAGGCGGCCTCAAGTTGCCGGGGATGTTCTGATATTAGAGATGTCCTCTGCTTTTCCACCTGCCCTTAGCAGACTTATTAAGAACCTGGAAAGACTTCCCGGAGTCGGTGAAAAGACTGCCACACGCTTTGCCCTTCAGATATTGAGGTGGCCAAAGGCCCAAGCCCAGGAACTGGTGAGGTCCATCGCAGAGCTTCACGACAAGATAGGATTATGCTCTGTTTGTTTTACTTTTTCCGAGCAGGACCCATGTCCTGTTTGTGCCGATCCCAAAAGGGATGCCTCTGTGGTCTGTGTAGTAGAAGATCCCGGAGACTTGCTGGCCCTGGAAAAGGCAGGGGCCTTCAGGGGACGCTACCATGTGCTACACGGGGTCCTTGCACCAATGGAAGGGATCGGACCGGATCAACTTAAAATTGGGCAACTTCTCGAACGTATACAAAAAGAAGGTATAAAAGAGGTAATACTTGCAACGAGCAGCACTGTTGCCGGAGAGGCTACGTCAGCATTTTTGGCTGAAAGCCTGAAAAATTGCGGCGTACAGGTTACGCGGATTGCCTGCGGCATACCTATGGGCATGGATCTAAAATACGCAGATCAAATGACATTGCAAAAAGCCCTGGAAGCCCGAACCAGCTTTTGAGTCATATACTGCCATGCCCACTCTTTTGAAGCATTTGGAATTTTATTTTCTCTTCGCTTTGGTTTAAGAGGTTAAACTCCCCATTCTCCAGCTCTTCGTCACGAAAAATGCGACTACGTTGGACAAGAAAATTACGATTCTGGGCACGAGTCACTCTGTAAGAATAAGTAGACAATGTGGTAGCCTTGGGGAACACATTTTGCGGTATGCTGAACGGAACAGGATGCATGGTTCTCTATATCCCGATCCTCATTGACGAAAGGCAACGGGGAAGAATAATTGACGTTGGTCACCCCCATCAAGGAAGCAATGACAGCCAGTAATCCGCGCTGGTTATCATTATTTTCAAATTACCGTTTGAAACCAGTTTGCAGGTATCACCTTCATTAACAAGCTGAACAGCTGGGATTTTGAGCATGTTTTGGAATTTTATAAGGCTTTTTGTTGCATGATCATCGGATAGCTTGGTTTCAATGAGAAGGAATGGGTTTTGATTGTTAGAAAGGAGAAAATCAACCTCCTGCTTATCCCTGTTTCTGAGGTAATGCAAAGAGAAATTCCCAAGCCCGAGATCATTCCAGTTGGATACGGCCCGAAAAAGCTCAAGCGCAACCATGTTTTCAAATTTTGCTGCGGGCGATTCAATCCCGGCATAATCGAAAAGATACAGCTTTTTCTCTTTAGTTATGGCCCTGGATATCTTCCGGCTCCATGGAGGTATTCTGAAAACCATAAAAAAGTTCTCAAAAACCTCGATCCAGCTCCTGACGCTGTCAAATGAAACATGCATATCTCTTGAAAGACTTGCCATGGATAACGGGCTGCCGATTTTAGAAGGCAATAGGGAAAAAAGAACTTCCACATCTTCAAGCTTTTTGAGCAATGCAAGATCACGGATATCTTCGCGTAAGAGTTGTTTTTTGTAGGTGTTTGACCAAATATGGTAATAATGGCCGTTCTCGTTAAGAAATGGATCTGGAAACCCGCTGAATTGACTCAAATTATTCCAGATGGTTAGTGTTTCATTTGGACAGGTGCGAACCTCAATGGGATTGGACAGGAATTGTTCAAGCGACAGGTTATTGCCTGCAAGCTCGGCAAGGGTAAACGGCCACAGATAGAAAATAAAATATCTTCCGGCTAATGAATCTCCTCCCTTTTGATACATATCGAGCCGACCGCTGCCGGATACAACAAATTTATAATTTGCGCTATCCCGGTCGTATACGCTCTTGAGGTAATTTTTCCAGTTTGAATATTTGTGCAGTTCATCAAATATTATGAGTGGGATGGAATTGTCTTTCCTTTGAACTCCTTCATAAAAGGAAGGGTTTTCAACCAGTTTTCTCTTTTCGTCAATAATGTCCCAGTTAAAATATAGTGAATTATTGAAGTCTTCGGCCAGAATTTGTGTAAATGTGGTTTTACCAGCCTGCCTTGGCCCAGCAATAAAAACCATCTGTTTATACGAGGAAAGTCTTTTCCAGATATCTTCGTATAATCTCCTTTTCATGGCTGACAATATAAGGCTATAACCCAATATTGTCAAGACAATATTGGGTTATAGTTGAACATTGTCTATACGGCCTCTGGCAGGACTACGATGATGTGAAAAGTGTGTAGTACATCTGCACCCGTACGCCTCGCATCTGCAGCATCCTGTAAACGCTCACAGTTCGGTGGGTTGCGGTAAAACAGGCGTTGTAATCCTGTGAACGGTTACAAGCCTGACAGGGACAACATTTTCAAGAGGACATTTGAGTGGTGATTCGTCAATGACTATCCTGAGAGATTTTTTCCGATTGGCAAGTGGGTTCGGGGGAGTTAATTTGCGCGATAGAAATATTTTTGCCGTAACCTGCTTCCACGCATTTTATGAACTAAAAGGGGCAGTTTGCACTTTTTTTGAAAAAGCGTGTATTGTCAAATTGAATGCCGATGCCGAAACTGGAAATTCGAAATTTAGGTAACGTATCTACATGTTTGTGTTTTTCCCAATTTCAAGTTTCACTGCCAAAATTAACAAAGTGTAAACTATTTTTAACCTGTCGTGAAGGATGTCAATGTCTAAAGACTTTTTTCTCTATCTAATATTTTGTGATTACACAATACGGAAATGACAACTACAGAGGCTATATTTCTTGGGATCCTTCAGGGCATTACTGAGTTTTTGCCCGTGTCCAGCTCCGGCCATCTTGTTTTGGCAGAGTATTTTCTAGGTCTCAAGGATACCCCCATTGCATTTGATGTTACTCTTCATCTGGGCACCTTGATCTCCGTCTTCCTATATTTTTGGCAAGACTGGTTAGGCATGGCAAAATCTCTGGTCCCGGGAAAGACATCAAGAAAAGGAGACAGACGGCTTCTTTTTCTCGTCCTGATAGGCACTGTGCCGGGGGCCTTTCTGGGTTACTTCCTGGAGGGGGCTGCTTCCACTGTATTTCGTTCCCCGTGGGTAGTAGTGGCGACCCTTTCCGGGGTTGCCTTGCTCCTGTGGTTAGCAGAACGCCTGGCATCTCATAAGCGCGGCTTTAAAAATTTCGTATGGATAGATGCCATTTGCGTCGGAACAGCACAGGCCCTTGCTATTGTACCCGGTGTTTCAAGGAGTGGGATAACCATGACAATGGCCCTTTTCTTGGGTTTTGAAAGGAGGGCCGCTGCCCGCTTCTCGTTCCTGCTTTCCGCCCCCATAATTGCAGGAGCAGGATTATACGAGGGCCTTAAGCTTTGGCAGGATGGTTTTGGGACCCTGGGCATGGACTTTCTCTGGGGCTTTATTGCTGCAGGCATTTCCGGATACTTAGTCATAGCCTTTTTGATGCACTATTTAGCCAGACATACATTTTATCCCTTTGTATATTACCGTTTGATATTGGCTCTTATAGTGGCTGTGGCCCTTAAAATGGGAGGATTATAGACCCATGATCAGATTTATTTCAATATGTATCCTATTCTATGTTTTTTTTACCGTTTTTCTAAATCCTTTGCCTTGCATGGGACTTACGGCAGATGAAAAGCATACCGTCAAGCTCTGCAAAAAGCTCTCAAGGGGAATCGTAAACGTAACCAGCACAGCAATTGCGCTGGACTCTTATCTGGCTCCGGTGCCTCACAAAGGCTCAGGCTCCGGGTTTATCCTGGATCACCTCGGACATATCTTGACAAATCATCACGTTATCAGTGATACGCATTCCATTGAGGTTATCTTATCCGATGGCTGTAAGTGGCCTGCCAGGTTAGTGGGAACCGATAGCGAAACCGATCTTGCAATACTTGAGTTGCGAGCACCTCAAAAGGAACTTGAATCCCTTGCCCCAATGCAACTTGCAGCCACAAAACCCGGCATAGGCCAGATGGTCTTTGCGCTGGGCAATCCTTTTGGAACAGGGTACACAGTGTCACAAGGCGTGATCAGTTCCATCGGACGCAGCATTTCCAGACCTGGCGGACGTGTAGTCCACAACGTAATCCAGACTGACATATCCGTAAATTCAGGCACTTCCGGTGGCCCACTCGTTGACTCATCCGGTAGGGTAATCGGGATAAATACTTTGATATTCAGTTCCTCAAAACATATACCTGGAGTGGGTTTTGCTATTTCCTTTGAGACCATTGAATGGGTGGCCTCACAGCTCATTTCCAAGGGCTGCGTGGCACGTGCCTGGCTGGGGGCGAATCTTCAGAATGTCACCCCGGCCCTGGCCAGGCTTCTTGATCTCCCGGTTGAAAAAGGGGCTATTGTAATAAATGTAACCCATGGGGGTCCGGCTGCCGAGGCGGGGATAAAAGGGAGTGAGAAGGACCTCCGTCTTGGGAATCGTCTCTACCCTGTAGGAGGAGACATTGTTGTTGCAATTGATGGCGAAGAGGTAAAATCAGACACCGAGGCAATTCAGATACTGCTGACCAAAGAGCCTGAAGAGGAAGTTCTGGTCTCGATTTACCGTGGAGATCGTTTAAGACGTCTCAAGGTCCGTTTAGGGAAGAAGCCATCAGGACCACAGCGTTAGATGTAAATAAGGGCCCCCATTTTTGTTGTATCTGACCAGAACATGGCATCATATAACAAAAAAGCACTCACAACGAAAAGCCATAAGTGCCTGATTTTACTGGTACGCCAGGAGGGATTCGAACCCCCGACCTACGGATTCGTAGTCCGGCACTCTATCCAACTGAGCTACTGGCGCATGTGTAGGCTCTTTATAATGGATCAGGTGTACTGTTGCAAGTCTATGAATTGCTTGACCGACGGACAGACATTCCGAACAGGACACTCAGGACAATTTGGTTTTCTTGCCTTACATATCTGTCTCCCGTGGTTGATCAGGACATAAGTTATTTCACCCCAGTCTTTCTTTGGGACTATTGCCATGAGATCACGTTCTATCTTAATGGGATTGTCTTCCGAGGTCATGCCCAGGCGTTTGGCAAGGCGCTTTACATGGGTATCCACTGCTATACCGGCAATCACTCCATAGGCATTGTATAGTACAATATTTGCCGTTTTTCTCCCAACACCGGGGATAGTAACCATTTCTTCCATGGTCCTTGGAAGCTCACCTTCAAAACGTTCCACAATAATCCTTGAAGCTGCTTTTATGTTCTTGGCCTTATTCCGGAAAAAACCTGTAGTTCTGATAAGTTTCTCCAGTTCTTCTATAGGGGCTTCAGACATGCTCATGACATCTGGAAACCGCTCGAATAAAACAGGAGTTACCTGATTCACTCTAACATCAGTGCACTGGGCTGAAAGAATGACTGATACAAGTAACTGAAAAGGGTTCGCGGACTTCAGAGCTATATGAGCATCCCCATATGTGGCCTCAAGTATTTCTATTACATTCAGTATCCTGGCTCTCTCATTCATGATTATACCGAAATACCCCATCTGCTATTTGTTTCAGAACTTAAACCTCAATCGCCTCATCAAGACAAGACCCATTGTGATAAGCACAAGGTGCACCATCCAAGGCGCAAAAAATGCCGGAATCATGCCGATTTTACCCAAGGAAAGAGCAAAACTCCAGGTTATCCATGCGATAAAACCAATAGCCACTCCTAACCCCAGACCAATTGAAAGACCTCCACGCTCCATAAACAGTGTAATGGTTAATCCGACCAAAAGCAGACTGCATCCTAGAAACGGATATAGGATCTGTCCCCACAATACAGTCTCTTGCTCTTTTGCAGAATATCCGGACTGTTTCAGCCTATGGACACTCCGCCAGAGAGAAACCATATCCATCTGTGCCGGAGGTGTCTCAACAGCAATAAAATCCTCGGGTGTCTCTGCAAGATCGAGATTCAAGGTTTCAAAGGTGTCAACAGAATACATGAATTCTTTCCCCTTTCTCAATTTGCGTAGTCCATGCTTAAAAATCCACTTATTACCTGAGTATGTGGCTTCAGATGCTGCCACGAGCTGTGTAATTACATAATTGCTGTCAAATGAAAACCATTGAACGTTTTTAAGCTTTTTGGCGTCCGGACTCCCCAATTCTGTGGCCCATATGCTGTTGTCACCTGAGAAAAAAAGCCTGTTTCCCTTCAGCATCCCTCTGGGTGGTCTTTTTTTGACCTCCACCTGAAATATTGCATGGGCCCTTTCTGTTGCTTTAGGGATGCATAATGCCTTTAAGCTGACCAGGATCACTGACAGAAAAAATGCCGCAAGCAATAAAGGCAATATTACTTTCCAGGGCTTAACTCCAAGGGAGCGCATAGCAAGTAGCTCCAAATGTCTTGAAAGAAGCATGATACTTAGAAGCCCTGCGAGTAAAACAGCCAAGGGTGTCAGCTCATAGAGTATTTTGGGTATTGATAGAAAAAAGTAGGCCAGAGCTGAAGACATGGGCGCATTTGCCTCGATGAAATCATCCAGCCTCTCAAACACCTCAATCAGGAGATATATTCCGATCAGTCCCGGAAGGACCAGTGCGAACATTAAAAAAAAGTTGCGAAGCAAATACCGGCTAATCACACTCATGCTAGCGGCCCCCGTCTGTACAGTAGAATTATCAATCCAACGGTTATGCCGGTAAAGATGAAATTGGGTGCCCACAGGGCAATAACAGGTGAAATGTTGCCCGTATCGGCCAAGCTGGCTGCAAAGGCCACTGAAAGGTAGTAGGCCAGAAATGCCGCAAGCCCTAAGGCAATTCCTCCTGAAAGTCCGGTTCTTCCGAACAGTATACCCAACGGTGCGGCCATTATACCCAGGATCAGGGCACCTATAGGTACTGCCAGTCTCTCGTGAAATTCGGTAAGATAATGCACCCTGTGTTTGGCGGATGTGTCAGGGTCTGAGGCAGCTTTAAGCAGGTCCTCCAGTCCCAACTCACCTCTTTTTTGCTTACGGTCCTTACCCGTCAAGCTCAGACGAAGGGCATAGGAGTCGAAATCAAGTGTGTCGGTCTTTCTGTAATCATCACTTATGCGATTTAATGTGCCGTTTCTCAATCGCAAACCCACTTCCAAACCACCTGGCTGAGCAAACAGTTCTCCATCCCTGGCCAGAATCTGATAGGTAACCCGCTTTTTTCGGGCATCTTGAATGTAAACTCCTTTGAAACGGTGGCCCTGATCAAGGCTCTTGTCGACATATAGAGTAAGTTTGGATATCGGGCTAAAAAAAACTTTTTCAGGAATTCCACGCGCCAGACTACGTTCAGTCAATTCCCTAATAAAATTCCTGGACGCAGTTTTTGCCTTTGGAATTACACTGGCTGACAAAAAAAAGCTGACCAGACATGCTGTTATTGAAACCATAATCACAGGTATTATAAGTTTTTTAAGACCTGCACCACACGCAAAAAGTGCGAGCATCTCACTGTCCCTGGAAAGACGCAAAAATCCAAGGAGTACACCTAACAGCGTGGCCACAGGAAGCACAAATGCCCAAAATGTTGGAAGCAGCAAGATAGCAAATCTGCCTAATTCAACGAGCCTTATCCCTGCCCTAAGCAGAGGTTCCAAGAGGGGCAACAGGCTACCCAACAACAAAAGGACGCTGAGTGCACAAAAGGAAAACAGAAAAGGCAGGACCATTTCCCTTAAGAGCATTTTAAACAATATAGACATAAAGTTCCATAACAGGAAATTGCCTAAATCACAATCAACCTTGCTCGTAAGCGTTCACAGGGCACCGCATCTGCTTTGTTGTCGGGCCACTTGAAGTACATAGAGTACGTCTGCATACCCTCTGTCTCGCATCGTGCAGCACCCTGCGAACGCTCACAGTTCGGCAGGTTGCGGTAAAATGGGCGTTGTAACCCACTGAACGGTTACTCTTGCTCTAATGGAAAAGATGGGATAAACAAGAAACAATACTACACGGCACCAATTGCAATTTTAGGATCTGTAGCGGAGAGAATATGACTCATCGTATAGAAGTTGCATTAAAATTTCATCTTCAAGACCCGCAAGGTCTTAAGATCGTCCGCCGGTGTCGCGAAGACCTCAATCTGGAGATCTCCGGCATCAGGACCATCAAGGTCTATCTTATCGATACCGACCTCTCAGAGGAACAACTGAAAGCAGTTGCAGAAGGTCCTTTCTCCGACCCGGTGATCCAGATAGCGGCAATAAATCGCCCTCTGGCCCTGGAGCTGGCCAAGAAACGTAATTTCTCCTGGGACTGGCTGATAGAATGCGGTTTCAGACCGGGGGTCACAGACAATGAAGGTCATACTGCAAGGGAGATCCTTGAGTTGGTTCTCGGTCGTAAACTGGAACTGGACCAAGGAGTGTACACCTCTACTCAGTATTGTATTAAGGAAAAACTTACCTGCGATCAGGTAAAAAAGCTGGCAAAAAGGCTTCTCGCCAATGATCTGATACAGAGGACCACCATAGTCTCAAGGGATATGCTTAGTGAAGTTTGGTCTGAGAAACAGAGCCCTTTTCATACGGTTCCAAAGGTTAGTGAAAAGGCTTCAGTAGAAGTAAAGGAGATAGATCTCTCTGTGCTAACGGATGAGGAGCTGGTAGCCATGTCAAAAGACAGGGTATTGGCACTCAATCTCAAGGAGATGAAACAGATAAGGGAGTATGTCCAAAGGCTTGATGTGCAAGAAGAAAGGGCCAAGGTCGGGCTTACTGGACGACTTACCGACCTTGAACTTGAGGCCCTTGCCCAGACCTGGTCTGAACACTGCAAACACAAGATTTTTAACTCCATCATTAATTACAGGAATGGGGAAGGGAAAGAAACAGTAATTGAGAGCCTTTTTGATACTTATATCCAGGGAGGGACCAAGGAAATCCGCCGCAGGCTGGGATCCAATGACTGGTGTCTTTCTGTATTTAAAGACAATGCCGGTGTAATCCGATTCAACGATCGTTATAATGTTGTTTTTAAGGTTGAGACCCACAATAGCCCCTCGGCCCTTGATCCCTATGGCGGTGCCCTTACAGGGATCGTGGGGGTAAACAGGGACCCATTTGGGACTGGAATGGGGGCTAAGTTGATATTCAATACCGATGTATTTTGCTTCGGGCCTCCGGATTACGACATGCCACTTCCCAAGGGACTGCTTCACCCCAAACGCATATTTGAAGGTGTGCGAGAAGGTGTTGAACACGGGGGTAACCAGAGTGGCATCCCCACAGTAAACGGGTCTATCCTCTTCGACGAACGCTACCTGGGTAAACCCCTTGTATTCTGCGGTACAGGGGGCATTATGCCAAAAGAGATATGCAACAGGCCCGGCCAAGATAAAAACGCCCGGCCGGGAGATGCCATAGTCATGTGCGGCGGCCGCATAGGAAAGGATGGTATCCACGGAGCAACCTTCTCCTCTGAGGAGCTGCACGAGGGTTCCCCGGCTACGGCAGTGCAGATAGGAGATCCCATAACGCAGAAAAAGATGACAGACTTTCTCCTGAGAGCACGGGATCTTTGCCTGTACAGTTCCATTACTGATAACGGCGCAGGAGGTCTTTCGTCCTCTGTGGGTGAAATGGCACAGGAAACAGACGGGTTTGAACTCTATCTTGACCGGGCACCATTGAAATATCCGGGGCTTCAGCCGTGGGAAATACTGCTTTCCGAGGCCCAAGAACGGATGACAGTGGCAGTCCCCAAGGAAAAACTGGACGAGTTCACTGGCCTTGCAAAAAAGATGGACGTTGAGGCCACTGTTCTCGGGAACTTCACCGACTCGGGGAAATTCCATTGCCTATACCAGGGAAAGACTGCGGCATATCTGGACCTGGACTTTGTGCATAACGGACTTCCCAGGCTTGAACTCACCGCGGTGTGGACTCCCCCCTTACACGAGGAACCCGAACTGCCTGAACCTGCAGATCTCGGCAGAAAACTCAAGGCCTTGCTCTCTCGCTATAACGTGTGCAGCAAGGAGTATGTAGTCCGCCAGTATGATCATGAAGTCCAAGGAGGGAGCGTTATAAAGCCCCTCACAGGGGCAAAAGACGACGGCCCGAGCGATGCCGCGGTCTTGAGGCCGGACCTTGAATCCTTCGAAGGCCTGGTGGTAGCCCATGGGATCTGTCCTCGCTACAGCGATATAGACACTTATCACATGGTGTGCTGTGCAGTGGACGAAGCAGTAAGAAACGCCATATCCGTAGGAGGCAGCCTTAACCTTATGGCCGGCCTTGACAACTTCTGCTGGTGCGACCCGGTCCAGTCGGAAAAGACCCCGGACGGTCATTACAAACTGGCCCAGCTTGTAAGAGCAAACCAGGCACTGTACCAAGTTTGCACTACCTATGGTGTGCCATGCATCTCAGGCAAGGATAGCATGAAAAACGATGCTGTTATCGGTGGGGTAAAAATATCCATCCCGCCTACCCTGCTATTCTCGGTAGTAAGCCGCATACAAGATGTGCGTCTTGCAGTGACCATGGATGCAAAAAATCCCGGAGACCTGGTCTATGTGCTTGGAACAACTTATCCTGAGCTGGGTGCTTCTGAATACTACGCCAGGTATAATTATATTGGAAACAATGTACCGAAAGTAAGGATGAAAGACGCGCTGGCCAGGTACAGTGCCCTTTCAGATGCCATACACCAGGGCATTGTCTCATCCTGCCACGACTGTTCTGATGGTGGATTGGGAGTTTCACTGGCAGAGGTCGCTTTCAGTGGTGACCTGGGTATGGCAATAGACTTAGGTGCTGTGATTGCCGAAGGCGTCGACCGCCTGGACACGTTGCTCTTTAGTGAAAGCCAGAGCCGCTTTGTTGTTACCATTAGGAAAGAGTATCAGCAGTCTTTTGAGAATACAATGGGAGATACAGGCTGTGCCATGGTAGGCGAAGTGATCGAAAAACCTGCATTGACACTTGAACATTCAGGAAAAATAGTAGTAAATGAGGGCCTGAGCTCCTTAAAAGATGCATGGCAAAGGCCCTTGGCCTGGTAAGAGATGATCTGCCTGAAAGAGTAAAGATGCTGTGCACTGGTAAAGGTCGGGCAATTCAATGACTATGGGTAGAAACTGCGACAACAACAAATTAGTGACTTTCCTGGCCATAGGGCTTGCAGGGCTGATCCTTGCTATGGGGCTGAGTCTCTTTCTGCCATTTTTTGAACCGATAGCCTGGGCCATTATATTGGGGCTTTTTTTCTACCCAATATACAGATGGATGAGACGAACTCTTAAGGTGTCTGAGGGCTTGGCTTCCCTGGGAATGTGTATTCTTATAATCGCCTTTATCATAATTCCGGTCTTTGCCCTTTTGGGAAGCCTGACTACTGAGGTAATCAGGGTTTACACTGAGATTCAGGGAGACCTCAATGCCGGTGATTTTACAATAGTGCTGGGCAAAAACAAATCTCCCATACTTAACAAGACAGTGACTAAAGCCCTCGATATCCTCAAGAGCCATGAGGCAAGGGGCAAGGAAATATTAAATGATCTCTCAAAAAAAATGGGTGAATTTTTCCTTAAGCAGGGGACAGTGATATTCAAGAATGTAGCCAACATCATCTTTAAGACCGCCCTGATGCTGATAACACTTTTCTATATCTTTAAGGATGGGGATAGAATGCTTCAGACCTTTAAAGACCTGTTGCCTCTTTCAAAGCATGATGTGGAAAGTTTTACAAAGGCCATGGATGACGTCTTGTCTGCCACCCTTTATGGGAACCTGCTGAACGCATTTATACAAGGGAGTCTTGGCTTCTTTATCATGTGGTCGCTGGATTTCTCCGCTCCTTTACTCTGGGGCATAATAATGGGGCTTACTACTTTTATACCAATGATAGGACCAGCCCTGGTATGGTTTCCTGCCACAATATACCTGTTCCTGGCAGGACTCTATCTCAAGGCCGCAATACTCCTTGCTTTTAGTGTCCTGATAATTAGCCAAATAGACTATTTCCTGAGGCCGCTCTTTATCAGCGGCAAGACCCAGATACACGCTCTTATCCTGTTTTTCAGCATACTGGGAGGGCTCAACGTCTTTGGTTTCCTCGGGTTTATACTCGGCCCAATACTGATGGCCCTTTGCGTGTCTATTCTCGAACTCTACCGTCAGAATTCCCTTGGCAGGACGCGGGAAGAGGGGGTTTGAGTATCTTATAAGGGGGGTATATCGGGTATTTTGAGAAATCATACTTCAGGATTTTTGCAGTATAATCATAAATGAGCAGAAACAAACCTGGAAAAATCTTTGCCATAGGTGATATCCACGGTTGTCTTGACAAACTAAAGACCCTCCTTGGCATGATTCAATTAGACTGGGACAAGGACCTGATGGTCTTTCTTGGAGACTATGTGGACCGCGGACCGGATTCTCGAGGGGTAATAGAGCTGTTGCTCCGTCTAAAAAAAGAACATGCGGATCGGCTAATATTTCTAAAGGGAAACCATGAATGGATGTTCACGCAATTCCTCAAGGGCGAGGACCATGATTTATTTCTCCCAAACGGTGGCAAAAAGACCCTTGAGAGTTATTCGGTCGAAAAAGGCAAAATAGATATACCCCAAAGCCACCGGGATTTTCTTGATCACCTTGATTTGTATTTTGAGACCGATGATTATATATTTGTACATGCAGGCATGAGGCCCTATATCTCCATTTCTGAACAAAGCCCTGAAGATCTCCTCTGGATCAGGTCACATTTTCTGAAATCTTCTTATGACTGGGGCAAAAAGATCATTTTCGGTCATACACCGTTTTCTGTCCCATTTATTGAAGCCAATAAGGTAGGTATTGATACGGGTGCGGTTTATGGTGGAAAGCTCACTTGTCTGGTACTCCCGAATTTTGAATTCATATTTGCTTAGAAACGGGAGATAAATAAGTTGAACAAAAATTAAAAGGAATTAAAAAAACCATGATTAGAGAAAGAAAGAAAAGTTGGAAAGAAATAGACAAGATGCACAACAGGAGTGGGAGCACAGAACACAGAAAGGATGAGCGCAGCAACCTTGAAAGGGCCCTTGAAAACCCAAGGATGAAGGAACGCTATTTACAGGAAGCAGAAAAGCTGTTTATGGGTGCAAAGGGACGGCCGCAACATTCTAAAGACCTTATGGCCATACATGAGTCCTATGGCAGGACGAGGTTTCTGCCTACTGTCAGACACTATGTGGACACTTACGGAATGCCGCAGGATTGGGGCGCGCTCCTTCTGATTCTGGATATCAAAAATGATTCGGAATTAGTATGTAAGGCTATTGAAGGCCTGTGTGAACTTGTTGGAGAAAAGGGAACTGTTGAACGGAGAGGCCTTGAGAGCAAATTGAGAGTGTTGAGCCTTACCGCCAGGAATCTGGAAATCCAGGAAACTGCTGAGACACAACTCACAGAGCTTTCTTGAAAAATATGCCGGATGGAGCAGCCAACTCCTGGGCCGGTCTTCTTGATGACTTTATGGCCCGCCTTTCTATAGACCGTGGGGCTTCTTCCAGCACCCTTGATGAATACAGCCGTGATCTTTTAAATTTCGTTGATTTTGCAGACAGACAAAAACTCGCAGGTCCGGACAATGTAAACCCCAACGACATATTGGCGTGGCTAAAATCACTTCGAGACTCCGGGCTTTCTCCCAGGACCACTGCCAGAAAACTTTCAGCCCTCAGGGGTTTCTTTCGCTTCCTGGTGGAAGAACACAGCCTGAACTCAACACCTCTTGCCGCAATCAATAATCCACGAATAGGAGGCCACCTCCCCGAGGTGTTATCGGTCTCCGAGGTTGAGACCCTGTTGGAACAACCCGAAGTAAATAAGCCCACTGGTTTGAGGGACAGGGCACTCCTTGAGCTCACTTATGCGTGCGGGCTCAGGGCCTCTGAAGCCGTGGGATTGAAACTTAACCAGATAGACATGAAAGTTGGCTATCTGAGGATACTCGGCAAAGGAAAAAAAGAACGCGTAGTGCCGGTGGGGAAGGTGGCTATAGAATGGCTAGACAATTACCTCAAGTCCGGCAGGCCCAAACTCCTGGGCAAAAAGGCCAGTTACTTTGTATTTGTCGGCAGGGCCGGGAAGCCCATTACAAGACAGAGGTTTTGGCAGCTATTCAAGACCTATTCCATATCAGCAGGTATTAAGAGCAAAGTCTCTCCCCACGTACTCCGCCATTCCTTTGCAACGCATCTCCTGGAAGGTGGAGCGGATCTGAGGGTAGTGCAGATGCTACTGGGCCACAGCAGCATCTGCACTACCCAGATATACACCCATCTTGACATTCAGCACCTGCGTACTATCCATCAGAAGTATCACCCCAGGGGGTGATGGACCGCTTTACATACTGTTAAGCCGGGCGCATTCACATGTTGGAGGATCTATAATTTAGTAATGAACATCGAACATCGAACGTCCAACATCGAATATTGAATGAGAAAAGATGAAGAAATAGAAATGGCTGTTGAATGTTCGGTATTGGGTGTTTGTTTTTCATTCGACGTTGGACGTTCAATGTTCAATGTTCGACGTTCATCTTTAAATATAACCTGTGAACGTTTACAAAATAACTTGGTGCCTACGGATTCCCTCCCCCAATGTGTGAATGCGCCCAAGGCCGCTTTACCAGATAGTCTGTACCTGTGAATAGTTCAGTATTTTCTCATCTTTTGTGACTACTGGGGCCCCCAATGAAATTGCGGTAGCAATTATTATGCGGTCTGTCGGATCGTTGTGAAGAGGTTGAGGCAAATTCACTGACTTAATTGCAATAGAATTATCAACAGGTATAAATTTGAAAAACGGCAGCATCTCTGATTTTGCTATCCAATCATTTAATTCCAGCGTAAGTATTAAACGTTTTTTTGCAATCAGGAGAGCAACCTCCCAGACACTGATAGATGAGATCATTACAGCCTTCTCTTCCACGGCAGCATCCACATGTCTTTTTGCCCTCTCAGAGAGCAATTCCGGATTACTGATAAACCATACCCAGGCATGAGTATCAAGAACAATCATTTTAAAGACTCCCAATCATCTAATCCTACAGGAGCAGTTGGATCTTCGTACT